>Ga0208644_1000043_pt1 | contig 69707 bp, 37 predicted proteins | sample VirMetDEL_Nov_18_FD_184517 | JGI IMG/M metagenome (GOLD analysis project Ga0208644, IMG submission 184517) | Aqueous microbial communities from the Delaware River and Bay under freshwater to marine salinity gradient to study organic matter... | ecosystem: Environmental > Aquatic > Marine >...
ATCACTGATAACACTAATGATAACATCTTTATGTTGAAACTTTCTTGGGATAACCAATTGAAGTGGTGGTACCAAAATGGTACTATGGACTACATGGGAAGAACTCAAGGTTTCCAGTCTTCTGGACAATTCAACGGGTACCGTGTGATGATGTCTCAAACAATGCCAGCTATCTGGGTAAAAGACCCTACAAAAGTCTTGAAAATTGTTATGAGAAACCCAATCACTGGTGGCTCTCTATAATAGATCAAAGTATGAGAGGGAGAGTAAAATCTCCCTCTTTTTACTTATTTTTAACTAACATTTAAAACCAACAAAAAATGGAAAATTCAGAATTTACAATGGTGGAAATTAACAAAGCTGCCACCGCAAGAAAAACAGCTATTGCTATTAGACCATACTTTGACAGTAGAATGTCAAACATGGGATTAGAAACATATGGACAAGTATTGTTTGATGGTGTAAAACATCAAGAACAGTTAGCTTGTCTTGAAGTTAATGGTGTAACAAGATATATTACTGGACTAAATGAATTTGCTCCAGAAATTAAAGTTCTACCAAATGATGATAGAGCAGCAAAAATTAGAGAAATAAGAACAGCAGTTGCAGAATTAGAAAAAGATTTAGCAGCTAATGTTTTAGATATTGAGGATAAAGATTTTTGGAATAAAGTAAAACTACTTAAACCGGATAACAAAGACTTCTGGAATAAGATAGATATTAAATGTGGTAATGAGCCAGTATTTTTAGATCCAAAAGATCCTTTTGATAGAATTAAAATTTATGCTATTGAAGCTGGTGCATTTTCAATTATTGCAAAGAGCTATGAAGATGCAAGATCAAAAGCAAAACCACCAAAGTTTTATCTAGATAAAGAAGAAGAAACTGTAATGGTAAGAACTGAATACAAGAAAATGCGTAACAAAGCACTTTCTGAACTTCAGAAATTATTTGATAAAAATAGTACTAAACTGTTCTACATTGCAAAAGTTGTTGATATTAACAGTACACAGTACAGAAAATCAACACCAAATGATATTATCTATGAGAACATGGATATGTATATTAATGGAGAGGGTGGTGAGACTAATAAAGAAAGAGCGGCTAAATCTTTCATTGATGCAGTAAATATGGATATGGAAACACTAAAAATTAAATCAATTGTTAGAGATTCCGTATTTTTTAAGTATATTATAAGTAAGGCAGATGGTCATATTTATCATGCTAAGTCTAACAGCTTACTTGGTAGAAATGTATCAGATGTTGTAGAGTACTTTAAGAATCCTTTAAATGAAGATATTCTTAAAGATGTTACAACTTCTGTTGAAAAATTGTGGAACTCTTAAAAAATTAAATAAAATGAATACTCCAAAGAAAAAATCTAAAAAAGGAACTTCAGCCATGAATTATGGTTATGAAGCTGGTAAACTTGCAGAGGGTGCAGCTAGTAAAAAAATGAAAACTGGTGGAATGACTAATGCTAATAAAAGTGTATCTGCATTAAAAGCAGCTGGATCCAAAGGTGTCATCTCTGGAGAAAATGCTAAAGTATCTGCATCTAAAGTAGCTAAAGGACGTTCAGGTGGAACTTCTAAAGCTCCTAAAACTGCAGTTCCTAAAGCTATGTATGGTACTTCTATGAGACCAGGCATGATGAAAAAAGGTGGTGCTAAAAAAATGAAATAATGCCACTAAAGAAATCTACTACTAAAAGTCGCGTTAACCAGGCTGGTGTTTACACTAAGCCTGGCATGCGCAAATCTTTATTTGAAAGAATTAAAGCTGGTACTAAAGGTGGAGATCCAGGAGAATGGTCTGCAAGAAAAGCACAACTTTTAGCTAAAGAATATAAAGCAAAAGGTGGTGGCTATAAAACTAAAAAGTAATGGTTAAAGATCCTCAGCAAAGTTTAAGAGATTGGTCAGCACAAAAGTGGATGACTTCTGGAACTTATGCTAATAAGAAAAAAGGATCAGCTAAAGAGGTAAAGTCAAAAGGTAAGAAAAGATATTTACCTGAAGCAGCATGGGGATCTTTATCTGCAGGAGAAAAAGCAGCTACAAATAAAGCAAAAGCTAAAGGTAATAGTAAAGGAAAACAATTTGTTAAACAGCCCAAGGGTATAGCCCAAAAGGCATCAAGATTTAGATAGTTATGGCAATTAAGAAAACAACAACTAGAAAAACACCAGCTAAGAAATCATCTTCAGTTGGTATTTCTATTTTAGGTGGTAACAAAGCAGACATGAGAAAATGGGAAATTGAATCTGCTATGTCTACATTACAAAGAGCTTCTGAAATTCAGAAGAATGCTAAGTTAATGGCAGATGTAAAAAAAATGGCTGCTGAAAAAGCTAAAGAATTTAACAGCATAGCTGCTGGTAAAAAGATTTAATAATGGCACAGGCAAAAACTAAGAAAGTAAAAGTTACTGCCGGTGGTGAAAAACATGTAGTATATAAAAAGACTACAAAAAAAGGAGAAGGAAAGGTTGGTCATATAATGGTTAACCATCCTACTAAAGATAAAGGTCAGTGGGATACTATTGATCTTACTAAAATAGGTAGAGCCAAAACAGTTGCGCAGGGTGTAGCTGCTACAAAGAAATGGCATAAAGATAACCCTGATTATAAGTATAAAGGCAAGAAAAAGAGTAATGGCAAAAAGTAGAGCACAACAAGCAGCAATAGCTATCTCAATGAAGAAAGCTGGTAAGATACCACAAGGTTATCATAGAATGCCTGATGGTTCTATTATGAGAGACTCAGACCATAAAATGAAAAAAGGTGGTTCTACTCCTGCTTGGCAAAGATCAGAAGGTAAGAACCCAACAGGTGGTCTTAATGCTAAAGGTGTGGCTAGTTATAGAGCAGCTAATCCAGGAAGTAAACTTCAGACAGCTGTAACTACTAAACCATCAAAACTAAATCCAGATAGTAAAGATGCTAAAAGAAGGCGGAGCTTTTGTAGCAGAATGTCTGGGATGAAGAAAAAATTAACTAGTTCAAAGACAGCTAATGATCCTAACTCTAGAATCAATAAGTCTTTAAGAAAGTGGAATTGTTAACTTATTATATATATTATTATGAAAACTATGAAGACTTGTAAAATGGGTTGCGGCAAAATGAAAGCTGGTGGTCCTGTTAAGAAAGTAAAGAAGATGGCTAAAGGTGGAGCTACAGACTATAACTATGGCATTCCATTAAATGGCTTACCTATGCGCCCTACTAATGGTAACACAGATATTTCTAAAAATCAGATGGGAACTAATCCTACTATGAAGAAAGGTGGTACTATGAAAAAAATGCAAGACGGTGGAATTAAAACAAAAAATAATACTGCTATAGATAATAGCAATAGGCAATCTAATATTAATTTATCTGAAATTTTAAAAAAACAAGAATCTTTAAATAAACAAATAAATAGGGAAGCACAAATAAAAAATGCTGCAATATCAGATGCAAATAAAAATCAAAGAAAAAAGGGTGGTTCTGTTAAGAAAATGAAATCTGGTGGTGCACTTAAAGCTGTACCTTCTAGCAATACTGGTTTATCTAAGTTACCTACTGCAGTAAGAAATAAAATGGGTTATCAGAAAAAAGGTGGTTCTGTTAAAAAGAAGTAACCATGTGTAAGTGTAGAGAAAAAGGTAAAGTTAAAAAGTAAAGTCATGGCAACTAAAAAGACTACCGCAAAGTTTGGATCTACTGTAAAAGTACAGAGAGGATATCCTGGTAAGATTAGATCTGCTAAAGATCAAGGTTATACTCCTATTGGTAAAAGAGAACCTGCAAGAACTAAGTTTGATGATGGAGGAGCTTTAAGTAATAAAGCACCAAAAGAAGCAAAGATGAAATTTTACTCTCCAGATGGTAATTACAAAACAGTAGTTAAAAAGAATTATGGTGAGCCTGAAAGAGCTAAGGAAACAAGAACACTTAAAGGAGTTTTGAGAGGTGTTAATAAACCTACAATGAATGTAGAGCCTCAAGAATCAAAACCTGAAGTATTTAGTGCTAAAAAAGGTGGTTGGATACAGGGAGCTATTAAAAAACCTGGGGCATTAAGAGAATCTCTTGGTGTTAAAAAAGGTGAAAAAATTCCTAAAGCTAAATTAGCAGCTGCTGCAAAAAAGGGTGGTAAACTTGGACAAAGAGCAAGACTTGCAATTACATTAAGTAAAATGCGTAAGAAATAATTATAATGTTAAATAGCACTATAACTGTAAAGATTAAGCAACGGCTCAATAAGCTTGATAGTCAAGACTACGACAACATAGAATGTTGGCAGGTGGTTGAGGCATTTAATAAAGCCCAAGTAGAATGGTCTAGAAGACAGTTGCATGGTATTAATATTGTTAAAGAGGGAGATGAGCAATCTACCCGGAGAAAGGATGACTTACAAGTTCTTCTATATAAAACAGTTCTTAGTGGTATAACAGATAAAGGAGACTATTCTTTCTTAAGTATTCCGCAGGATTATTTACAATGGAAAAGAGTAGATGTATATGCTCAAAGAGATTGCTGTGATAAAAGAAGGATGGTAGTATATCTTGCAGAAGAAGGTAATGTATCTGTACTTTTAAGAGATAAATTAAAACAACCAAGTTTTGAATGGGCAGAAACATTTGCTACACTTATAGATGATAGAATAAATGTCTACACAAATAATGACTTTAATATCTCTGAAGTAGATCTTACATATTACAGACAACCTAGAAAGATACAAATACAAGGTTGTGTAGATCCATACACAGGGGTTCAGTCTACTGTAAATGTAGAGTGTGAATTTAAAGATGATATAATAGAAGTAATAATAGATGAGGCAGTGAGCATTATAGCTGGAGATATTGAATCTGGAAACCAATTCTCTAGAGGTACAGAAACTGCTGAACGTAATAATTAATAAATGGAAACAAAATCAAGACTTTTAAAAAGAAATCCTGAACCATCAAGAACATTATCTAGACCACAGGTAACAGTAACACAACCAAAGAGTGAGCCTGCTAAACCACAACCAACTCCTGATACCGGTGTTGGAGGTAGTTCATTAGATAACATGGTATCATCTTGTGCTAGTGAATTAATGAATGCAAGAACAAGTATTCACAAACTTCATTTAAAAGTAACTGGAGAGGGATCTTTTGCTGCACATAAAGCATTAAATGAGCTTTATGATGCATTACCAGATTTTGCAGATACTCTTGTAGAAGGATATCAAGGAGCTGCTGAGAAATTACTTTCATATAAAGAAGTACCACCAAGAACTCTTGATACAACAGCTGATGCTGTTAATTATATTAGAGATATCTATGGAATGATTAACAAGCTGCAAGGCATGTTACCTTATTCTGAAATTGTAAACAACTTGGATTTAGTAAAGGATGCTCTTAATTCAGCTAAGTACAAATTGCTTTTCCTAAAATAATTTTGGAGTTATAAAATTTTTTACTATATTATAGTATATTGTTTGTTTAATTAAATTATAAAAAAATGGCTTATTTTAATCACGCGTTTAGAAAAACGTTTTTGGCAACAGGAGCCACAATTGGTCCTGTAGCTATTACTAACCCATCAGGTGGATCATTAGGTAATGCTAGTGCAACTGGTGGATTTTTATCAACTGCAAGTCGCCCAACTTATGCATTAAATCAGTTGGCTGCTGCAGCAACTACTTCATTTGGAAGTCTTGAGAATAACTATGTTGGTTGGTTTGATCCTAAAACTAATCTATCAGTTGTTCCTAGTACTGCTTCTGAGTGTTGTCCTCTTTATCTTGCTGGATCTACTATCTACTGTAAAGATAAAGTTAGCCCATTCATTGGTGGATACCAAGAGACTAACAAGTCTAAAGTAGTTAATCCTAGATATGTATCTAGATTTTATGATGTAGAACCTTGTACTCCTACTAACAATGTAGTACACGTTGGTTCTACTTATGCTAGTGCAGGTGGTGGTGTTTTGACTGGTACTGCTGTGGGTGGTACTGGTTATGATCCAGCTCCTTCAACTAGCATTGTAGTTGGAACAACTACAGTTACTGGTACAGGTACTGGTTTAACCTTAATTATTAATATTAGTGCTGGTGGTGTACCAACTGTAGTTGGTATTGCTAGTCCTGGTAAAGGTTATGAAGTTGGTGATACAGTAAATATAGATAATGGTGATACTACTCTTCCTGTAACAACATCTTCAGTATATACTATTAATACTGTTACAACTGCAATTGCTCCAGTTATCTCTGGTACTAACTGCTGTAAAGAGTTCTTGTGTGGTGAGACTTATTATCTTCGTTTAGATGTTAAAGGATCTCCTGCTCTAAGATTCTTAGATCACAATGCATACTATACTGCATCTGCTTATACAGGATGTTGTCCAGCAGGAGCTATTGCTCCAACTCCAGTAGATTCTACTGAAGTAATGATCCTTTGGGCTAATGATCTATTAAACTCTCCAATTGTATCTCCATTCTTCCAAATTGCTATTCAGGATGAGGCAGGTGTTATCTGGTATGCTCCAGGAACAGATGCAGCTTTCTTAGCTTCAGTTGGTGCTGATACTTGGAATAACTATGTATCTCCAGGACATGTTGCTGGTGCTTGTGCAGGTTTAATTCTTAATGGTGCTTATGTAGATACAAGATTTGGAGATTGTACTTTCCAAATTTCTGACTTCTATGAGAAACAACCAATTAACTTGTATCCAAGTGAAGTAGATCTTAATGGAGATCCATGTCAGTTTGAAGGTCTTTGTGTAGTTAATGAGTGTCTTGGTAGCCAAGCTAATGGTCTTGGAGAAACAATTCTTAGAGATGTAATTCTTTCAGAATCTTACAGACAAAACTTCTTCTCTTCTGACTTCAGAATCCGGGAGATTACACAAGGTAACCAAATTGTAAATGCTGTTAACAGACAAGCACTTTACTATAATGTTTTCTTACAACACAGTGTTCCAAGATTTAACAATCCTACTGGTACATTTGATAATGATCAGTACTTACTACAAGTAGTATTTACTTCTGCTTTAAGTGGTGCTGCATTTGTTACTGCTACTACTGATTGGTTAGATAATTGTGGAGTTTGTGAGATTGAAACATTTGCTTGTGAGTCTACTTGCTCAGCTATTGAGTTCCCAGCTCTTCCAGCTCAGTGCGGTATCTAATAGTTAAAGGTTAATAAATAAATATGGGGAGAGCGAGTTTATACTCCTCTCCCTTTTTATTAAAATAAAGTTATGGCAAATCATGTATTAAGTTTAGAGGTGCCTCAAGTAATGAATGAATGTGTTCTTAAATTACTTGACACAAGTGTATACCAAACAGCAAATCCTGCAATACCTGTAGTATGTCCTACCTTGAATATTACAGTTCCAGGTTTTGGGTATTCTAATCAAATAGATGCTACAGATTTCTATACAACAGGATCTGCTACCATAACTGCTTGTGATTTACAATTACAAACTGTAGATTGCGGTACACAATATTATAATTTACCTGATGGTATATATATTATAAAATATAGTGTATCTCCAAATGAGACAGTATATGTAGAGTATAATCATTTAAGAGTGACTTATGCACTAAATAAGTATTACAAAATACTTTGTGATATAGATGTAGCAGCATGTGAGCCACCATTTAAAGTTCAACAGACGCTTGAAACACTTAGATTAATATTTATGTATCTTCAAGCTGCAAAATCAAAAGTAGAGTTTTGCCATGAGCCACAGAAAGGAATGGCATTGTATAACTATGCTTTAAAGCTTTTAAATAAATTGTCTTGTACAAATTGTTAAACTAACTAAAAACCAATAATATGTCAGTATGTGCAAATTGTAAAACAAAATTGTCCTGTGGATGTCAGAGAAGAAAAGCATCAAACGGACAACAAGTATGTTCTAATTGTATTGGAAAATATGAAGCACAGCTTAAGTTAAATAAGAAAAAAGATAATCTACAAAAATACACTAAATAATGTCTGCACCAGTAGTTTTTAGGTTTGAGTCATGTTGCGCTGAAGAAACATATGACTTTTTAGGACCCAGTGATCCTAATGCTTATTGGTGGACAACAATTTTCCCCACACTACCAACAGTAGTAATTTCTAATATTAATTTTCAGAATCTTGTACAAGGTCAGTGTTATTTAGTTACTATAATTAATGCTCCTGGTACAGGGCTACCGCAACTTCCAAACGGCTTTAGTTTTTCTGTAACAGATGGTAGAGAAGAGTGTTATGTTGATGATCCTGTAACTGGTATACCTGAACTTTATGGAGAGTGTTTTCAATGCCCCCCTTGTTATTTTTTAATGTCATGTGATGGTACTGTAATGCCATTTACTACAAATCAAGATTTATCAGCTTATTTGTATTCAGTTACCAATCAATCTTGGGAGATGTATTCATCTGATTGGGAGGGTGCTAAATGTTTTCAAGTATTATTAGCACCTATAGGAGCTCCGTGTAGTCTAAGTACAAGTCCAATTATTGTAGACACCCCATGTGAGTGTCCTTGTAATTGCTATAATGTAATAGCAAATGCTGATGATTGTATTTATGTAGATTGTGATGGTAATTTTCAAAATACTGGTCCTTTAACGGGAACAATGATTGACATACCATGTGCATCTACTGCACCTTGGCTTGTTGGTAATTTGCCACCATTTAAATTTGAGATTACTAATATTGGACCATGTGTAAATGGTCAGTGTCCAGATCCTTGTTATAATTTAATTGACTGTGATGGTATTCAAGATCCTATTACTACAAATAAAGTTTCATTAGGACAATATGCTATACTTGGACAGATAGTTAAGATAGAAGGTTATCCAGATACTTGCTGGATTGTAACTGATGATGGAGATTGTGAATGTGCTATAGATGTAACAGTGTTACAATTTTATGATGGTTGTGCTACTTGTAAAAATCCTAGTAAGTATAAATTAACTAATTGTGATGACTCAAATACAATAGTTTATACAAGTTCAGATCTAAGTGCATTTGTTGGGCAGGTAATCCTTAGAGGGGAGTGTCCAGGATGTTGGCTTGTAACTACAATAGAAGATATACCATCGGATACTATAGTTACTGTATCAGCAGCATATTTAAACTGTACAGAGTGTGCTAGAGAATATTACTTACTTACAGACTGTACAGGATACAAAGATCCTATTATTACTTATACTGACCTTAGTCAGTATCTAGGTTCTGTAATTAAAATAAAATATTGTCCAGAAACATGTTGGACAGTAACTGCAACAAATGATCCTACTGATGCTGGTATAGTTATTCCAGAAGTAGAATATGAAGATTGTCCAGAGTGTTTACTAACATTCCCATGTATTTGTACTACAGTAAGAAATGACAGTACTACATCTAAAGATTATAGATACTATGACTGTAATCTTGATATACAGTTATTTACACTTGCACCAGGGGAAAAATCAGAAAGATTCTGTATACGTGTATGGGCAATATATTTTCCGGAGACAGACTATATAGAAACTTATGGTAACTGCACAGAAGTTTCAGCAGATGTTTGGGATTGTCCTGCTATTGTATATCCAAGAAGAAGTGTGCAACCAGGATATAATACACCAGCATGTACCATTGAAAAATATGAAAAGATAACATGTAAATCAGCAGAAGTATATTACAAACAAGTACTATACTTAAGATATGGTATATCAGACTGTTGTCCAGAAGATACAGATAAGTGGTTAATTAAAAAAGAGCTTGTAGATATGGATGCTTTAAAAGATCCGAACTATGCTTGTACAGTAATTAATCCTTGTTGCCCAAGTACTCCATCTTGTGGTTATGCGCCATGTAATTGTACACCTCCATCAACCACTTGTAATTCTCAATAATAATTAGTATATTATAGATATGAAACCTCTAAATCTAGATAATAGCCCTTGTAGTCCAATATCAAGTAACTGTGTGATATGGCAAGGTCCAGATATTCCTTGTATAAAATTATGTACTGGAGACACTGTATCTAATGTAATTCATAAGCTTGCAACTGAGCTTTGTAATGTATTAGATATACTAGATGTTAATGGATATGATTTATCTTGTTTTAATCTTTCAAGTTGTGCACCAAATAATTTTCAAGAATTAATTCAGTTTTTAATTGAAAAGATTTGTGCATTACAAACTACACAAACAACAGCAGCAGCAACTCCAGCAGGAACTGTAAAAGATACTACAGCTAATACTTTAGTGACTGTAGCTCCATGTTTTGTTGTTGGCACAACTACAGTAATGCCTGTTGCTGAATATGCTATAGCAATGGGCACTAAAATCTGTGATCTTATTACACAGATAGCCACAATTAATTTACAGATTAATGATCTAGACATTAGAGTAACTACACTAGAAACAACTCCTCCACCTGTATTTACATTACCATCATTTACAATAAACTGTCCTATTAACTCACTTATTTCTGGAAACTCATATGGAATAGATGTAGTACTAGAAGAGTTTATAAATGATGTTTGGTGTGGCTTCTATGCTGCAACTGGGTCAACTGCATCTTTACTAAGTGCAGTAACTGCTCAGTGTATTGCGGGTACAGATTTTACAAAAGTAAATCCTGCTGCTACATATGCTGTACAATATCCCACTTGGATACAACCATCAAGTACAATTGCAGATGTAATTAATAATTTATGGATTGTATTATGTGATATATACAATGGTACAACAGTAACAGTTACGGGAGCTACTACAAGCACAATAGCTACAACGGTAACTGGTGGACCTGCATATGTTGTATCTTCTAAAATTCTTGATACTGGATGGGTAGATCTAGATGGTTTTGGATATTATACAGGAACATACACAGAATCTCTAAGACCACAAGCAAGAAGAATAGGTAATGCTGTGCATTTTAGAGGTCTAATTACTATTCCAATAGATGATGGAACAGGAGCACCATTATTATGGCAATTAAGTTTTGCTCCAGATATTGATACTTATTATTTATCAACCAATGTAGCACCTGCTTCAGTTGGACCTGGATCTGTAGTTGCATCAACTTCTGGAACAATTACATTTAATCAAGGTAATTCTGTTATTCCTACAAGTATAATGGCAGTGGGTGAACAGTTTGATAATAACTATTCTACAAACTTTTTAACAGCAACAAGACCAATAGAAATTGATAATGCACCTGTTACAAGTTCAGTACTATCAGCATTATTTACAATATCAATATCTAGTGCAAAAACGTTATCTCTTGTATTGCCAAAGAATGCAGAACAAAATGCATTTTCTGGAACAGGAGCTTTTAGCACATCCCATCTAAACTATATAGTTTCTAATGTTAAATCAGGAAGCTTTGTAACAAACTTTGCTGGTCTTGGAACTAATATAGATAGTAATGGAGCTGCAGGTATTGTTGGATTAAATATGAATTTTAGTGCAACTCAAACATATCCATTCTCATGTGATGCAAATGATGAACAACAAGTTGGTGGATTTAGAATTACATTAGATGGCTTAGTAGCATATATTGATCCTTGTACTACAGATATACCAACACCAATTGTTTGTCCTTAATAATTTAAACTATGGCTCATAATACTTGTACAAATTGTGGATGTAAAAAATGTGGATGTTCTGATGCAGGATTAATATCACCTGCACCATGCCCAACACCTGCAGGATGTCCAAACCCAGAACCATGCTCAGAAGTATTTGATGCACAATGTGTTGTCTATGGTGGTTTACCAATTGAATGTATAGAACAAGTTGTTGTTGATACTAATACAAATTTAGCAGATGCAATTAATGCAATTATTAATTTCTTTTGTGAGTACATTACTGGTCCAGACTTAGGATCTGTTGTACAAGTTTGTGGTACAAATGATTACCTAGATATTACTTCTGTAACTGATGCAGAAACAGGAGTAACAACATATACAATTTGTTTTGATCCTACTCAACTTCCAATAGTTGAACTTTCTGGTGGAACAGGAATAAATGTTACTTCATTAGTTGTAGGAAATACTACTACATATACAATAAATGCAACAGCAAAAGAATTTTTCTATGATGACAATGTAGAAACAATAAATATTAATACTGCTGCAACACCAAGTGTGTATAGTTTTCCAAATGCAAATTATTCTGCATTAACATATACTAATGCTGGACCTGCTGCAAAGAATTATAAAGTATGGGTTTCTTATAATACAATAACATTACCTGCTACTGCAAATAGTTCTAATATTGCAAACTGGGTAGACGGAGCAATTATAAAAACTGTAGGGTTTATTGATACAGTAATGTATCAAAGTTTAGGAACAACTTTATTATCTGGATCACTAATGGATGGACCAAATGCTACAGATACTGTAAATAGAAGTTCATCAGCTCCTGATCAAGTTTTAACAACAGCAGGAACACCAGTAGAGTTTAGATTTTTAAATGGTCAAATTCCCTCTAATGTTTCTTTCTTTTATTATATTACATTAAACGCTGGTGAAACAGTTAGTTTAAAATTTAAAACAAAAGATGCCACATCTGCAGCTTGGTTATTACAAGCACAAATGATGGTTGAACAAATATAAAGTTGCAGTTTGTTGGTTTCTGTAACAACTGGTAGAACCTCTGCACTCGCAGGGGTTTTGCTTTTATTCCTATATTTGTTAAAGTCATTTATTTTTAGTATATTAAATAGTATAGTATGAAGGAATTTAAAAGTCCTGATTTAAAGGCACCAAGGTATAGACCTGAAGTACATACCGTTATGAACAAGAAGTTCTTTGAAAGTTTTAAAAAGAAGTATCCCAAGTATAAACACATGGATGATAAAGACTTGAGAAAGATTATTAAGCATTTTAATAATACATTTTATCAAACAGTTATTGATACAAGGGATGGTGTTCAACTACCTGAACAAATAGGTTGGATATTTATTGGCACATGTCAAGCTCCAAAAAAACAAAATACAGATTTTGCAAAGTCAAAGAAGTATGGTGTATCTGTATCAAATAAGAATTGGGAGACAGATGGTAAACTAGCAAAGATATTTTTTACAAGTTATGCGTTAAAGCATAAAATGAAAAATAGAGAGTTTTGGGGATTTACAGCTTGTAGAGAATTTAAAAGATCAGTTGCCAAAATGTATCCTGAGAATTGGAATATATATGTTGTAGTTGAACCAACAGCAAGAATAAAACTTAACCATACTAAGAATTTTTTAGTCAACTCTATGCAAAAGAAGCTTAGAGAAGACTTAAAACAATATAATGAATTTGAACTATGACAACTATAGGTGAAGCAATATCACGGGTTAGAAATACTTTAAAAGCAGTTAAAGAAGATTCTTTTTTAACTGATAGAGTAATCTATAGCTCCCTAATTAAATATGGTCAGACTCTTTTAAAAAGAGAAGATAATCAATTTAAGCTAATGAAGATCAGCTCTATATTCCAAGTGTTACCATATGTAGAGCTCATAGATGTAGATAAAGTAGAAGCCGGATGTCTTGGAGTTTATTCTGGATGTTATTTTAAAAGAACAAAAGATAAATTACCTACTATTCTAGAAGGTACATTTGGTCCAGTTATACGCACAGTATCTTCAATAGATGGTAGTATAGAAATGTTTAGAACAGATCCCGGTACATGGGTATCTATGACAAAGACTACTACATTTAAATATAATACAAGAAAATATTTCTGGTATTTAAATGGCTATCTATATTCACCTAATATAGATTGGGAAGCAATTAGAATGGAAGCTATATTTCAAGGGGTAACTGATCCTTGTGATCCTGCTCAAGAGTGTGAGATAGCACAAGATAAATTATTAACTATTCCAGAGTATTTGTTTTCTGAAGTAGAGCAGTTTGTAATTAAAGAATTAACTATGACTATGCAGGTTCCAACAGATGGTCCTGATGATGGTCAAAATATACTTAGATAATGGATTTTAATTATACTCTTAGATATAGAACTTTTGATCAATTGTTAGAAGATGTAACAGTTGATTTAAACACCTTTGCTCTAGAAAACATGATAGAGCCCCAGCAATTAATTAAGCTGGTTAAAAAATTAAATTATGATCTTGGTCTAAGAGTAAATCAAACTAAAGAAGTTATTCTAGATGTATGTCATGGTAAGGTAAAACTACCAGATGATTTTTATGTATTTAACTTTGCATTAGTATGCGGTAACTATGTTCAACAAGTTGGATATGGTCCAATGTCTGCAGGAACTAATATACAAGAAGTAAGATACCAAGAAACCCCATCTACTACAGATGTATGTGCACCACCAACAGTTAACTGTAGAACATGTAATTCTAATCCATGTAACAAAACTGCAGCATGTGATCTTAATTTCCCTATAGTAGATCCAATACCTACAGAGTATGATCCAAATAATCCTTATGGTGATACTTGTATTGCACCTAGAGTTTTTATGAATTGTAAAGGTGAAAAGTGGGAACTAGTTCAAGTAATGAATAATTCTGGAGCTACTAGAGTTTACACAGATTTATTACCATTAAGAATGAAGGCTAGTCAAGAAATAGAATGTGACTGTCCAAATCTTTATTTTAATACTGCAAACCAAGGTTGGATAAAAGGCGGCTTTCTATTTACAACATTTGAAACTGGTAAGGTATATTTAAATTATCAAGGTGAAATGGTAAATGATCAAGGATACTTAATGGTTCCAGATCATGATCTAATAAATGAATATTATGAGTATGCTTTAAAATCTAGAATACTTGAGAACTTATATCTTAATGGTGAGGATGTAGCACAAAGAATGCAGTTAATTGAACAAAGATTAAGAGCAGCTAGAAACCAAGCATTAAGTGTTGTCAATACACCAAACTTTAAAGAACTTGAGAAGATGTGGTGGACAAATAGAAAAGCAATGTATGGTAAGTATTACTATATGTTTGAAAGTTATTCTCCTAATGCAGCATACTATAGAAACTTAACCGGCAATAGAATAATATAATGGCTAATAAAGGTCTTCAAAATACTACTCAGAATATTACAAATAGTTTCTCCAAAGGTCTTAACAAAGATACTGATCCTTCATTTGTAACATCTGGATTATGGACACATGCTAGAAACATGGTTAATAATACTGATGAAGGTAACTTAGGTACATTATCTAATGAAGACTCAAACTATCTCTGCGGAACAAGTGGAGAGACCATGCAGGGTGATAAAGCTATTATTGGTATTATACATTTATATGCAGACAAGTGGATTATATTTACTGTAGCAACAGTAAATGGCAAACCATTAAATTCTGAGATTGGTTTATATGAAGAAGAATCTTGTTTATATAGACCAATTGTTTCTGCACCATGTTTAAATTTTAGTCCATACAATTTAATTACTGGGGCTTCTAGACAAAAAGGAGATTGTAAGTGGGAAGTCTATTGGGCTGATGGTAGAAATCCAGATAGATACTTAAACATTGGAGATCCAAGAACATGGCCAGATTCATCTTTTCAATGGGGTGGTTCTAACCAAGCTACAGCAGGTGCAAATTATAACACATATATTTCTTCTACAGGAACCATGCTTTGGCCAATTACTGCATGGGAACAAAAGTGTCCACCTGAAGATTGTAAAATATGTACAGATTTAAACTTTTTAGATTGTGACAAAATAAGACTAGCATCATTAGTACAAACACCATGTGTTCAACTTTCAATTGCACCTGGTACAGGTACATTAGAAAATGGAACTTACTTTGCTGTTATAGCATATTCTATTAAGGGTCAGAATGTAACTAATTATTTTTCTCCAAGTAATCTTCAACCAGTATATAATCCTAATGATGTTTCACAAGGATCATTACTATTAACATTAGATTTAGATACTGAAAACTTTGAGCAGTTTGAATTAGTAATAGTTAGATCAATTAATGAAAATGTTCAAGCAAAACAGATTGGTTATTATTCTACTTCTGAAACATCAATCTTATTAGATGATATTCCACAGACATTAATTACCATACCTACATCAGCTATACCATTATTAAATCCTGTATATGAGAAATCAGATCAGATAGTTAATGTTGGACAGTACTTACTTAGAATTGCCCCTACATCTAAATTTGATTTTAATTATCAGCCACTTGCTAATTTGATAAATACTAAATGGGTATCAGTTGAATATCCTGAAGACTATTATATTAAAGGCGGATCTAAAGTAGGTTATCTTAGAGATGAGGTATATGCTTTCTTTATAAGATGGGTATACAATACTGGAGATAAATCTGCATCTTACCATATTCCTGGAAGACCAGAAGAAGAATATCCAACACCAAATCCAGATAATGTTCCTGCAAATAAAAAAGATGCTGATGAATATACAGATAAGAATAGTTTTGTAGATAACACATTATTATTTGAAACTGTAAATACAGCTTGGCAGACAGATACATACTTTCCTAACTATCCAGTATTACCTGATGGAGGAGTTGTATTAGCTAAAGGTAAAATGGGATACTGGCAATCTACAGAAATATATTCTGATAACCAACCTAACATATGGAATTCAAGTTCACAGTGTTGGACAGCTACTAAAGATCCAAGATATGATCTTTGTGGTAAACCTATTAGACATCACAAGTTTCCAGATAATGCATTAACACCTGATACATATCACTTCAGAGTAGAAAATGCTAATGCTTCTGATGGTAAAAAGTTTATTAGAATAATGGGTGTAGAGTTTAATAATATAATCTACCCAAAAGATAATGATGGTAATGACATTCCTAATATAGTTGGATATGAAATATTAAGAGGTTCAAGAGAAGGTAATCTTAGTATAGTTGCTAAAGGGATGATCAATAACTTTAGGACTTATCCTATACAAGGTCAATCAAAAGGTAATAGAACGGGATTGTATGCAAACTATCCATTTAACTGTTCATTACCATTAGATAATACTGCAAATATTGGAGATCATGATTATTACTATAATGATCCTTTTATTAAAACAACCACTATAGATAAAGATGGAAATGAGACATTTGTAAATCAAGGTATACCAAAAAACCTTCTTACATTTACATCTCCAGATACTAGCTTTAGAAATCCTTTTATAAACCAAACTGAATTAAAAATTTATGGAAGTTTAGAAGGTAACTCAGTGCATTCTTTTGTAATACCAGATAAACATCCTGAAAATCAGTTGATGAGTAATGCTGCGGTTTATATTGCAATTATAGCTGGTCTTGGAAATGCTTTATTAAACTTATTGGGTAAGAAACAGATATCATCACCAGCTCTTCCAGATTTTCAAGTACCATATCAAAAATATGATTATTGGAATATTATAAGTGGTAATGGTAATAACTATACTGGAGTAAACCCACCTCCTGGTGATTTAGATCTTTTTACAGTAAATGCAGCTGCAAGTAATGCGTCTAACTTTTATACACAACTTAATAATTATTTTAGTAATGCAGCGCAACAAATTTCTGGTGCAATAACCGGACCTGGTAACCCATTAACTTTAACACTTGAAGAAATTTTTGAAACAACAGCACAGTCATATGCAAATATTGGCCTCTATCCACCAACAACACTTATAACAGATTATAATACATCAACTATTTTAAATAATTTAGGGCTTGGTGTTTTTGCAACAAGTGCAATAAATATTGGCGTACAGTTACCATATTATTTCTCAGAAGGATTTAATACAACACTAAGAGTTATACAAGCATTCTTACCATTTAGACAATATGCCTTACAATCATTAGCACATGGATTCTATGCAAGATTTGTTGCGCCTAATACTAATTTCTTAAAAAGATTTAAAATTGAAAACGGATTTTATCTTAGTGATAGAAATCAAGAGGTTCCAGATTATTTAAATGGATTTGGTAATTTTCAAAGATTTACAATAAATAATCTTTCTAGACCTAAGACAGTCTTTATTAGAACTTCTGCCCCAAATACAACATACACAGCACCTACCATTGCTCCAACAATAGGGCCGCAGTTAGTTGGTACATATGTTGGATCAACACAGCAAATTGGTTTTCAAGAAGATAACTCATTAATTAATCTTGGTAAAGCAACTGATGTTCCAAGCTTTGATATGAGTTTTAAAAATGAATCATTATTTAAACAATTCTTAGGAAATATAGCAAGTCATTATGTTGGATTAAAATATAATGTACAAAATCAATATGGTAAAATTGATAGTATTAAACAAGTTGTTGCAACAACGTGTGAACAAAAATTTGATCCTAATAATATAATTTCTCAACCAACATCTGGCAACTGCCCGTTGAATGGACAAGTATTTCATAAAGTTCTTCCAACATCAGAAATTATATTTGGAGGAGATACTTATATAAACAGATTTACAGAAAAGAATACAATGCTTTTCTTTTATAACTGGTTATATAATTTACCTGATGGAACTATCTGGAACTATGCATTATATAATAATATTCCTACTGCAAGATATTGGATGAATACTGCACCATACAGTAAGGATGAAAATCCAATTGCTGCTGGTGGTAATATTGCAACAACAATTGCAGGTATAATATCTTTACTAACTCCTCAACCAACATTTGGTACTGGTCCAATGCCAAAAGGATATTATAATTTAGATAATGATAACTATGACAGACAAAATGATACGGAAGGAAACTATCCAGGATTTTTATCTGTTAAGGATTCATACATGTATTTAGCTAATTCTGGTGTAAGAGATTTCTTTGTAGAGAGTAATGTGCTTGTAGACTTTAGATCACAAGGAACTTTACAATCACAACAACCATACATGCCATATCAATATACAGATTTAAGACAGTTATTTGATATGAATCCAGAAGTAATTACTAAGGGTAACTTCTATAACTATGATTATTCATTAAGTGTTACTAAGTTTTTTACACAGTATCTTTCTGCCGGATCAACACAAGGTGCAAATTATGATCCTCAAGTTGCAGAATTATGTTTTACATATTATCCAAATAGATCATTATACTCATTGTATCAAGATGATCAATCCTATGATAATAACTGGTTAATCTATTTACCATTAAATTATGTGCAGTTTAATGATAGAATTACTACGGTAAAACCTGTTGGTATGACGGGTATGATATTTACATTTCCAACTACAGGACCTTTATTCTATCAAGGTATTGATACATTACAAACCTTATCTGGTAAAAAAGTAACTATTGGAGATGGTGGTTTATTTAGTAATCCCCCACAGTCTGCAGTAAATGCTGATGCACCATTTGAATATGGTTCATCTCAAAATGCAAGATCAGTAATATACTCACCAGCTGGATTATATTATGCATCAATGAATCAAGGTAAACTTTTTGCATATGGTGATGGTATAAAAGAAATTTCACAAAATGGATTGAAGTGGTGGTTTTCTTTATTTTTACCATATAAGCTAACAGAAGATTTTCCAGATTATCCATATCAAGATAATCCAGTAGCTGGTATTGGTGTTCAAGCAGGTTATGATACAAGATCATCTATTTTATATTTTACTAAAAAAGATTATCAGTTAAGAAAAGATATAGGTAAAGTATCTTATAATCCAGAAACAAATAAGTTTAATTATCTTGGAGTAAATTATCCATTAGGACATCCAAATGTTTTTGTTGATGCATCATGGACTATAAGTTATGATCCAAAACTACAAGTATTTATTAGCTATCATGATTGGCATCCAGATCTTATGTTCTCTTCTAAAGAAACTGTATTTACAATAAAAGGAAATACAATTTGGAAACATAATAATGTGTGTGGTGATTTTTGTAATTTTTATGGTGAACAATATCCTTTTGAAATAGAGTATCCAATAAATACAGGATCTGCTCCAAGTATTGTAAGATCAATAGAATATACATTAGAGTGTTATAGATATTCACAATTTAACTGTGTAGATCAATTTCATGTTCTTGATGCAAACTTTAGTCAAGCAGTTATATCTAACACAGAACAAGTATCTGGATATTTAAATCTAAATATATTTCCAAAAAATAATATTACACTTTCATTGCAATATCCTAAACTAAATCAATCTAACTTATCTTCATTTGATATATTATTCTCAAAAGAAGAAAATAAGTATAGGTTTAATCAGTACTGGGATATTACAAGAGACAGAGGAGAATTTCCAATTGGATCAGATTATCCTCCAACAGGACCTCTTGTTCCTGGAACTACACAACTTCTTGGTAATTATTCTGAACAATTTATTTGGAATACAGAACCAAATGGTTATATTAAAACTTTGAATAACGCAAACTTAAATTATGCTAAGTTAGATACTCAAAGAAAAAAGTTTAGACATTATTTAAATTATTTATTTTTATCTAAACTTGCTACAGAACAAGAAAGAGATATCAACTTTATATTAAAGGTTGTAAATAGTAAAAATGAAATGTCAATAAGATAATGAAGAAGTCTTTTAAGAAATATGAAAAAGCTGGATTACCTGGTGGTCCAAATGAATTAAAAAGATTTACTCAAGGTTTTATTGTTTCTCAAAGAGGACAATGGGATTACCCAGGTCTTCCTACAGCAGTACCAACACCTACTGGAAGAATAACTATGAAAGGAGTAGAAGATGATCTAGTAGGTATAGATAATCTGGGTAACATGCAATACATGACCCCAGAAAATGAATATCAGTTTGAGGGAGACATGGTATATGAAATACCACAAGCAAAGAAAGGTGGCAGTAAAAAATATCCTAAAAAATATTCCAGAAGCTTAATGGCTAGGAATATATTATTTACAAAAAACCCGTTATTTAAAAAATCAAAATCTGTAAAAAATAAAATCTTTGATCCTAACTCTCCGTATTTTCAAGATGGTGGTATAACATATGTTCCAATAGAAAATTATGATCCTAATAATCCTGAACATCAATTAGGTTATAATTCTGCATTTAGAACTATAACTTATAATCCAAATAGTAAAATAGAAAATATAAATAATCCTTGGTGGTTAGGACATGAGCTTTTTCATGATAAACAAAATATGGAAGGTAGAATGAGTTCATCAGGTATTGTTGGTCAAAGACCAAATCCATATGTTGCTTCTGATGAATCTATGGGTACATATTATGATAGAAGAGGTATTGAATTTGATCAAGCTTTTGATAAAATCTTGCAAGAGAATCCTGATATGCCAGAAGAAGAAATACTAAACTTGGCACAGGAAAGAATGTACATGGACTCATCTACAATAGAAGGAGAAGCAAGAGAAGAAGAACAAAGAATAGAGAGTATTTTAAATAATCTTAAAAAATTAAAATATAAAAAAATAGGAGGTGAAATAATTTCATTTGATTTTGATGACACACTTAGCACAGAACCTGGTTTAGAAATGGCACAATCAATGCCAAATGAAAAGTATATTATATCTGCTAGAGCTGAAGTAACACCAGATATGATAGAGAGAGCAAGAGCTGCGGGAATATCTGAAGACAAAATATTTGCAACAGGATCAGATAAAGCTAAGATAGCTAAAATAAAAGAGCTTGGAATAAATAAGCATATTGACAATAAACAATCTGTTGTTAGTAAATTAGGGAATATAGGACAAATATTTCAAGAAGGTGGAGAATTACTAGAAGCAAGTTATGGACATTCTGTAGGTAATCTTATAAGAAAACAAGGTGGTGGTATTACTAAACTATCACCAGAAGAAGAAAAAGCTTTTCAAAAATTTTATGCCACACTACCTGAAAATCTTCAAGTAGATGATCCTACATATGATATAAGAGGTTATTGGGATTCTGAAGGTAGACCGGAAGAATTTAATTATGATCAACCTAAAGAAAGTGATGGTTATTATCATGCTTATAGTATTAATCAGAATACAGGAGAATATTTAAAGTCACCTGCACATGAAACATTTCAGCATGCTGTAGATGAAGATAGAAAAATTGGTTACAGACCAATTACAAATGTTTATGGTAGAAACATAGCAACTGAAAATCCATCTATTGCAGATTCTGAACAACAGAGTTTTTTAAGAAATATGGTTGGGGCACCTAGTTATATTGAACTAGAACTTGATGATGATCAAATAGAAGAGTACAAAAAAGGCGGATACATAGTAGAAGACATTTCTGTACCAAGTTTAACAAAAGCAAGAAATGGTAGACAGACAACAGGAATAGATCCGGCCTTCCAAGCAAAAGCACAACAAGTAGCTAATAATCTTGGAGTATCATTAGAAGACTTGCTTGGTATTATGAATCATGAATCTGGATTAAATCCAGGAGCAGTTAATCCTTACACAAATGCAACAGGCTTAATTCAGTTTATGCCAAACACTGCAAGAAATATGGGCACTAGTGTAGAGGTTTTAAAAAACATGTCTGCCATTGATCAGTTAGATTATGTAGAAAGATTTTATAAACCAATAGCAGGTAAGGCAAAAGACATTGGTGATTATACATGTTTACATTTCTTCCAGCTGCAATTGGTAAGCCAGATAATTTTGTAATAGGTGCTAGTGGAAGTACCAATAAAGTATTTGGAATAAATCAAAATGCTTTATACAAACAAAATAAAACTTTTGATGCAGATAAAAAAGGCTACTATACAGTAGGAGATGTTAAAAAAAGAATATCTAACTTTTCTGGTAGACCTCTTGCAGGATCTTCAGATCAATCAATACCTGGATTTGAATCAAGTATGACAAGAACACCTGGTGAAAAAACAGTTGTAAAAACAACAATCATCAAAGACATGCAAAATGATGATTGGAAACCAGGAAAAGAAGAAGAACAAGTAGATCCAAGAATTGAACAATTAAAAGCTTTTACTAAAATAATTGAGCCCAGTCTTCAGAACATAAATACTATTTATTCTGCAGCAATGCAACAAAAAAGATTTGGTGGTAATACAAGAATGTTTCAAGATGGGGGTATGTTAATAGATGCTTCTGATGAAGATATAAATAATTATACCAATAATGGGTACATTGTAGAAGAAGTAGATGATCTCTTAAATAAACCTGGATATGGTGCTGTTGGTGTTTCTGGTTCATCACCAGTTCCAGAATATAAACAGCCATCTGATGTTACATGGTATGGGTCACCAAGACAAACGGTCTCTGCACCAGAAGAAGTTATTTATAGAAGTCCTGTGACAGGAAGAATACAGAGTGGACAATATGATCCAAATGCTAATCAAGAACAACTTGCTGATGCTGCAACAAATATTAGATATGCTGATGTTGTACAAGGAAGAGCTGAATCAACAACACCCACAGAAGAAATTAAACTATCTGATAAAGCTATTAAATCAGGAGACTATCTTAAAAGTTTAAAATCTGTAAAACCAATTAAAGGAATAGCAAGACCACAGGGAGAATTTTATACTAAAGAAGAGTATGAAAAATTTGATAAAGATAAATTAGCTAAGTCTGGATATTATCCTGTACAACTAAAAGATGGAAACTATGAGCTTCTTAGAAAAGAAGACATAGCAGATATGATTATAGAAAGAGGAATTACTCCACAGCAATTAAGTACAAATTATAAAATTGGAGATAGTAAATCTATTACCAAAGACTTTAAACCTGTATATGACTATGCTCAGCAATTGCAATCTAATAGAGTAGGTCCTATGATTGATAAATTAATTTATTCTGGAAAATCTGTAGACCAAGCAATAAAAGAATTAGTAGCAAAAGGTGAAGGTAATTATGAAGGCATAAAACAAAAATATGGTGAATATGCTAATATTATAAAGAAAGATGCTGATAAAATATATGCTGAAAGAATTGAAGTTAATAAGAAAAAAAAACAAACTGAAGAACAAAGATTAGAAGATGATATATTAATTCAAAAATATCTTAATCAAGACACAAAAAGTTTATCAGAGTCTCAAAGACAAATGTTTTTAAATCTTGCATTATCACAAAAAGAAACAATTGATAGATTAAATTCAGAAATTGACCAAGCACAAAGAGAATCTGCAGCAGGTTTTGGTAGTGGTACAAGAGATGCTACAGCAACACAAGCATATCAATCAAGCAATCCATATTCAGAAGCAGCTGCAACAAGACAAAGAGCAGAACAAGAAAAAGCAAATACTGCATATGCAGCAGATGTTGCAAAATATGTAATAACAGATCCAAAACTTACTGAAGAAGAAAGAAGAAATATTTTATCAGATCCTAATAAGTTTAATGAAGCAGCAAAAGCCTATAATGAGTTTCAAAATAAAGAATTAGAAAAACAGTTTGAAACTGATCAAATATTAGCTGGAAGATATAAACCTCAGTATCAATCTGGTGTAGCATCTATGATATATCCAGAATGGTTAGCTATGGGTCCTGGAGGCGGTGCTGCAGGAAAAGCTATTACATCTGGATTAGATTTTTTAGGAACAACTTTTGCTAAATCTATTCCTGGATTAGCAAGTATACCGGGAGCAACAATAGGTAATTTATTAGGAGCAGGATTTGCTGCAGATGCTTTAGTAAATAGACTTCCACAGATTCCTGGACAGTTACAACGTGGAGAATATGCAGAAGCTGCAACTAATGCATTAACTGGTGCATTAGATGTTGGAACAGCAGGATTAATAAGCCCCCTATATAAGGGAGTAAGAAGTACAGCATCTGAGCTTGGAAAATTTTTAGGTACAGAAGAAGGATTATTATCTAATGTATATAAGTTAAATCCTAAAGCTTTAAAAGAAAGTTCATTTCATTTTGGAAATTTAAAAAATATTCTACCTTCATCAAATCCAGAATTTATACAAAGAGGTCTTGCAACTGAAGATGCAGTAAATGATTTATTAAATACTGGAATTGTAAGAAATAGATATTCTGCAGGATTACCTTCTAAAGGAAGATGGCGTGAAAAAGTGTATTGGGGTGAAGAGGGAGATCCAATGACATACAATCAGTTTATTATTATTGCAAAAAACAAAAAAGGATTATCAAATAGACCAGTTATTGCAGATGATATTGTAGACATACAAGTAAGGCAATCAAATGGAACATATTCTTCTTTACCTGATTGGAAAAATAAAATAAATAAGCCCAACTGGTTAACAGGATATAAACCTATAAATACACCTGAACAACTACCTAGTTCTGGTAATGTTAATCAACCAGTTGGAAATATTTTTACTAATGCTTTTAAAAAAACAATTCCTAATTGGGCTTTAGCACAAATGAGATTTAATTCTTTACCTGAATTAAATAACAAAGAAGCTACAGAGGTTTTAGAAAGTTTTAGAGCAAGAATAAAAACACCAGAAGGACAAAAGAGATTAAAAGAACTTGGTATTACCGACACTCAAATTTTAGATGATTTAAAAATATTAGCTGATGATGAAACATTAGGACATTATTGGTTAGAAAAAATTGGATTAAATCCTAATTTACCTGAAATGAGTAGGGTAACTCGTCATGAAATAGAACATGCTGTTCAAGGAGCTAGAGAAGCTTCTTTAGCAAATCAATATTATCAAGATGTAAACAACTTAAAATATTTATTTAAACCAAAACAAAGAAAGTTGGCTTTGCAAGAAGTACGTAGAACAACAACAGATATTGATGAATCATTAAAAGACTTAGAACTTAGAAAAACTCCTGAAAAAGTTGATTGGGATGCAGTAAAATCATTTGGAGAAAAAAAGGATCCTAATTTACTTTTTAATTATTTGAGTGATAAACAAAGAGCAACAAACTACTTTGATTCAGGTTCAGGTGGTAAAGAAAAATCTGCATTTTTATCTGAAGTTCAACAATATATGATGAATAATAATATTATTCCTAAAGACTCATATGTTGAAGTTACTCCAGAAATGGTTAAAGAAACTTTTATCAATGCAATGTTTGATGAAGCAGGTAAAGGTAAATATTTAAGATTATTTAATATAATGAAGCCTACAGAAGCTAATTATAAATTAGTTGCTGAAAATTTAAATAAAATGTTAAGTATAGCTCCTTACACTATACCTATTGGATTAGGAGTAGGTGTATTACAACAAGAACAAGATGGTGGAATGATAATGGAACTTTCTGATAAAGAAATAGAAGAATACAAAAAAGGAGGCTGGATAGTAGAGGACATTGATTAAACTTAATAGATTTACTAATTAAATTTATTTTTAGTATATTTAGTAATATATAGTGTATAATGGCAAAAAGAAAAGTAATAGTTTATAAAGATCCTTATGGTAAAGGAGGCTATATAAATAAAACCGCTAAATGGTTAAATAAAGCACAGATGGGTGCAGAGTCTGGAGTTAGTCCTGTAACTGCCGGGATCATGCAGCAGATGCAAAGTATGCAACCACAACAACAGCAACAACAACAAGTTAACTTTGAAGATCTTATTGTTAAAGATATAGTGGAGATGGTAGCAAGAGGTGGTGGAAGTGAAGATGTTAAAGAAGCTGTGTATGCTAAATATGCACCATATGAAGAGAGCTATCCTGAACTTTCAAGAATACTACCAAATTTAAATCAACTTGTAGAAGGTGTACTTGCACATCTAGGTGAAGAAGCAAAAGACCAACAAAATGAAAGACTTGAAATAACAGAAGAATCTATAATTGAAGATCAAGAACAAGAAGAACCAGATGATAATTCTTCAAGCTATTATACAGAACTAGCAGAAGAAGATAATGCTGGTGACTATGAAGATTATAGTAATAATAGTGGTCGCAGCATAGTAAATGATATGGAGTTTACTTCTCTTAGAGATGATGATGAAGATGTAGAAGAAACACAATCACAACAATATATACAATCACAACAAGAAGGAGTAGAAGCTGATTATGGAAGTGCTGATGATGTTAGAAATAATTGGGCATATAAACAAACAGGAGGAGCAGTTCCTAACAAAAGATCATTTGTAAATAAAATGGTTAGACAGCTTAAAAAAGCTCAAGATGGACAACAAACTCCTGCTTCTGGAACTGAAACAAAAGATGCTAACACAGCTAATGTAAAAGGTACTGAAAACAATCCTACTCAACCAGTGTCTACAACAACTAATAATACTTTTGTTGGAGCTGTTAGAAATCAAGCACAAGAAAATTTCTATAGACAACAAGCAGAACAGATGTACAGAAATATGTACATGAATCAAAGACCAGGTTTATTTGGTGGTGGTAGAATGGCAAGAGCAAATAGAAGGATGTTTGGTGTACCATTTACTCCTCCAGGAGTAACTTCTGCAAAATATAATTTTGGATTATTTGGTGGTTTAAGAAATGCTGATATACAGTTTAATCCACTTGTGTTAATGTCTATGTTTCCATCAATGTCTTTTCCGGGAATGTATGGTGTTAACCAATCTGGTAAAGTTGTAACTCCAGGAAGACTTGTTACTGAAACAATAGCACAAGAAGTAAATAATAAATCTACAGAAGAAGTAGCAAAAGCTACAGGATCAGAAGCTGCAGCAAAAGCAGCGGATAAGTCAAATACTCCATCTGCTAAAACTACTTCTAGTAATAGTTCTAAAACTGCTTCTGGATCATCAAAAGGATTAGATATACCATTAAAAACAGCACCTTCTAGTAAGTCACGTTTTCCACAATTAACTCCAAGTTCTATTACTCAATTTAATAGCCCTGTTACACCCACCACTCCCAGAGGAATTTCATCAGAAGCACCAACATTAACTGGTTCTGTTGCATTGGGCCCGTCTCCAAGACCAGCTGCTCCAAGTACTGGTAAAGTTAATATGTCAGGTATTCCACTTGTTGTACCAGCAAAACCAGCACCTGCAAAACCAACACAAGCTCCGGTTAATAAGTACATAATGGATGAAATACAAAAAGTTTATTTGCCTACACCTAGTCTTAAATTTCAGACTGGAGGTTTTGTAGATCCCAATAGACCTGACCTAACAAAATTTGTATATGGAAACCAAGTGGATAATATGTTTTTATCAGACATATTACAACCACCAGTAAATCAATCTGAATTAGATTATACAGACTCTAAAGATGTAACAGATCCATATTTTAGAGATGGCGGTTTATACAAGTTTCAAGGAACTGGTAACAGTGAAGTAGATAAATCTAATACTTTTAAACCTATTACTACTAAAGAAGAGTATGATAAAGCAATAGCAGAAGAAAGAAAGAAAATAGAAGAAGCTACACAAAAGAAATACAATACACAAACTCAAACACAACAACAACAATATTATCCTGGTGGTTTTGGTTCTGCTGGACCTTGGCAACCAGTATGGGGATATCCTCAATTTGGCGGTAATCCATATGCAGGATCTTTTGGTGGAAGAGGAATGTTTCAAACTGCTGCTAATCTATATAGACCATTTACTAGAGGGGCTTCTACATTTTCACCAGTAGGTGACCCATTACAATACGCAGCAACAGCTGCAGCAATTACCAAAGCTGGAATGCTTCCTACCGGTATAAAATATAGTAAAGAAAGAAAACAAGATGGTAATTGGTTTGAAAGAAACTTAGGTTTTAATAAAGATAGAATTACAACTATAGATTATGCTACTCCAGCACAAATAGCTGCAGGATTATCTGGGCAATCTGGTACAGCTGCAGGAACAAATGGTCAACAAGATACTAGAGGATATAAATATAAAGGGATGGGTCTTTCAGGTTTAAGACTTGGAGCTAATGATCTTATCCAAAGAATTAGATTTGGAAGACCTTTAGAAGATGATAGACCATATACACAACAGACAACTATTCCAGCATCAAGTCTTAAAGTAGAAAGTCCATATACACCTGTCTCAAGTATGACAAGTACTCAAGGTGCAGATATAGTTACTGGAACACCAGGAACACCTGTAAATATAACACCTAGAAGTGCATTAAATACAACTCCAGGTGCTACACCTACTATGCCATCAGTAGGTGTACCAACAACTCCTGCTGCAGCACAAAACATTACACCACAAAGAACTGCAAATATTTATGACAATCCTACTACAAGTAGAAAAGGAAATCTTACTGTAATTAATGCTGCAGGAGAACCTATTAATATAGAAGACCCAGAATACTATGATGAAGTTATAAAAAGATATGGTGGTGGGATTCCTAGAGCAGATCTTGGAATAAATTTTTCTCCAGTATCATATCCTGAAAATAGTATAGTACAACCAGGTGGTATTGGTCAAGGTAAGGTAGGTCCTTGTACAGAAGCTGAAGTAAAAGATCCTAATAGTCCATGTTATGATCCATTTTATGCTGGCCAAGGTCCGCGTGTAATGGGACAACCACTAGATCAAGCTCAATTAAAATTAAAAGAAAATAGAACAGGTACTATTAACTATGATAATATATCTAGAGGATTAATGGATGCTGGTGCTACTCTTGCTGATATAAGGGATTATAGAAATGAAAGACTTAATAGATATATTCCACAGATGACAGAATTAGCAATGGGAGAAAGAGCAAGAGCTTATCAAGATTATAATCCCGGAGGATATGATCCTAGAACTGGTAGAGATGTTTATCAACAAGGTTTTGAGGGAGTAATTGGTAAGAAAGGTGGGTCTATCAAAGGTAAAAAAACCAAAGCACCAACTGGTGGTCACAAAATAGATATTAGTGACTTTCAAAATTTAATAAAACTAGCTGGTTTAAATAAAAAGTAAGATGGATAAAAGACTAAAAAAACTTCCTAGAGCAAGAACAGGATATCAAATCCAAGGTTCTTTAGCTAATGATGTACCTGCTTTTGGTGGTGCAGATTATAATGCATACATAGGTAAACCAAATCTAAGAGTTAGAAATTCTATGGGAGCGGTTCCTAGAGAAGAAGCTAACATAGAAGCAGAAGGTGGAGAAACATTAGTAGGAGATATAGATGGTTCTACATTTCCATCATTTTATAATATTAAAGGTCCAAGACATTCTTCTGGTGGAGTACCAATGAATCTACCAGATGATACATTTATTTTTAGTGACACACAGTCAATGAAAATAACTGATCCTGAGATCTTAAAGATGTTTGGTAAAACACCTAAAAAAGGTGGATACACACCAGCAGAGTTATCTAAAACTTATGACATAAATAAATACAGAAAACTTTTGCAAGATCCTGATTCCAATAAAATGGAAAAGAAGACTGCAGAAATGATGATTAAGAATTATGTCATGAAGCTTGGTGCATTAGCACTTGCACAAGAATCTAAAAAAGGATTTCCTCAAGGCATACCTGTTATTGCTAAACCATATATGGAAGCTAATGGAATTAAAGAAGAAGATTTAATGCCAGAAGGTGCGGGCCAAGAAGAACAAATGATGCCACAAGAAGAAATGCCACAAGAAGAGATGGCACAAGAGCAAATGCAAGAACAACCAATGCCACAGCAAATGCCATCTGGAGAACCAATAGCACAACCATCTATGGAAGAACAAATGATGAGTGCACAACAAATGTCTCCAGAACAAATGCAAGAAGCACCAATGGCTATGTATGGTATGACAGTGGGTGGTTATGAAATGCCATTTGCACAATATGGAATTTCTCTTGGTGGAGGTAATCCTAATAACTATTTAGGTAGAAGAGAAAGAATGCTAGGAAGCGGTCCATTTATGGCTAGAGAAGGTATTATAATTGGCGGTACTAATATGCCATTAATTATGCAAGATGGTGGAAGTACATATGAGTTAGATACATTTGACGAAGGAGGACAAATTACTGAAGCAGATTTAACAAAAGATGACTTAGAAATAATTAAGAAAAAATGGAATGGTAAGAAACAAGCATACATTGATTTTATAAATACTAAAAGAGCAATAGAAGAAAATGTTGATTTTCAAAATGACTTGTATACACAATATCAAAAAGATATAGACAATCCAGAAAATTATACTAAAAGTCAAAGAGAAAGATTTTTTAAATCATATTCTCCAGAACTAAAAAAACTAGATAAAAAAGCTGTTGTAGATCAATTACTAGCACAAGAAGAAAGAAATGCTAGGTTGGCTGCATTTGGTTTAGATCCTTCAAAAACAGAACAAAATGCAGAAGGAACTACTGGAACTAATACTTCAGCTAATAAGTTAATTAAAGCAAATCCAGAAGGACTTGGAGATCTTAACTTCTCTACAGGTTATCAAGGACAAGCTGCATATATATCTTATAGAAATTTATTAGGAACTGAAAAGTATAAACCATATGGTCAATTCCAAGTTGGTGTTGGTGATGAAACCATAGCTGGTAAGAAAGGTCAAGTATCAGGAATAGATCAGTTTAATACAAATACTACATTAGGACAAAGACTTAATTTTGCTCCTCCTAAAAAAGTTAATAAGTGTTTTTGTCCTGATCCTATAACTGGTAAAGAAAAAGAAGTTCCATTAAAAGATGGTAAGTGTGAGTGTGAGCAAGGTACACAAATGGAATTTCCAGAAGTACAAGCTCCAGGAGGAACTTACTGGCCAGAATGGACAACTCAAGATAAGTTAAATCTTGCAACTGCAATGAGAACAAGAACTGGAATTGAATATCCTACAGCAATAACTCCACGGGCTTCTGAAATTAGTTTACAAAAACAAGAATGGCTTGCTCCTGTTCAAGCAGCACAAGCAGCAGCCGCTAAGAATTTAGATTTAATAGGAAAAACAGCAACTCCATCTACAGTAAAACAAGCTGCAGCAGCTTCACTAGAAGGTGACCTTATTGATGCAATACAACGCCCTATAGTTCAAACACAAGCTGGTAATAATGCTACAGAAAATCAAGAAAGATCAATGAACTTTCAAGCTGCAATGAATGCAGATACTAATAGAGCAAATATACTTAATCAGTATGTGGATAAAACTGGTGCTGCTGAAAACTTCTATAGAGGTGAATTAAATGCAAAAGATGCATTAAAAACAGCAATGATGAATCAGGGTATTAAAAATGCTGCAGATATCTACAATATCCAAAGTGAACAATATGCAATTGATCCTGTAACTGGAGTACAAATTTTTAAACAAGGTAAACCATTACAACCAGAAAAATCAGAAGATGCTTTAGAATATGCAATGCAATTAAAAGCAAGTGGTCTTCCAGATGACATGCAAGAATTAGTATATAAAACTAGATATAGTAGATATGGAGGACCTGTATATCAGGTAGGTGGGATGGTTTATGGAGACACAGTTTATCCTTTTTATTACTATGAATAAACTTTTAAGGTTTATTAAACTTAAAATATTTTAATATATTTATACTATAGAAAGAAAAAACTATGGCAACTTTTACATCAGCCACTTTTATACCACAACTTCAGCCTTATCAACCTGATCTTAATCTTTATTCCAATCTAATACAGAATAAACAGAATCAGTATGATAGTAACTGGAAATCACTAAATAAAGTATATGGTCAATATTTTTATGCAGATCTTACAAGAGATGATAATATTGAGAAGAAAGATTATTTAGTAGATCAAATTAATTTTAATGTTGGTAGGTTAGCAGGATTAGATCTTTCATTACAGCAGAATGTAAGTCAAGCAACACAAGTATTTAAGCCATTCTATGAAGATAAAGGTTTAATGAAAGATATGGCTTGGACTAAGAACTTTAATATGCAAGTTCTTAAAGCACAAGGTTTCCAGGGCTCTGCTAATGAAAAAGATAGAGCTATGTTCTGGAATACTGGTCTTAAAGAATTACAGTATAGAAGAGATGAGTTTAAAGATACTACTGCAGAAAAGGCACTTACTTTTCAAAATGTATTGTATACACCATATGTAAATGTTCAGGATAAAGCATTAGAACTTGCAAAAGAATTTGGAAACATTGAAACTGTTGAGATGAGTCCAGATGGTAGATGGGTCATTAAAAAAACCAATGGTCAAGTTTTAGAAGAACCTTTACAACACTTGTTTCAAGCAAACTTAGGTAATGACCCACAAGTACAGGCTATATATAGTACACAAGCATATGTAAATAGAAAGGACTATGGATACAGTAGGGCAGGTGAATTTAATGGGGATAAGAATGCTGCAGAAATGGATTATCTTGAAAAGAACTTTAAAACTCTTAAGAGATCAAGTGAAAAAAATTACAAACAATTAAGTGAATCTTCTGTAGCATATAATAATAAAATAAAGGATTTAGAAAAACAAATTAAAGATGGAAATAAAGATCCTGTATTACAACAACAACTTGATGCTTATATAGAAAATAAATCTATTAATGATGAGGTATTATCTCAATCAAAAAAGCAACTAGATAAAATGAATAGTGGGCAGTCAAGTACTGCTACTACATCTACGGGTTTTACAAATCCTTATGAAGATATAGAGACACTTAGATACATGGTAGATAATGGTGTTGCCGGCTCATTACTTGCTAGAGATTTAAATCAAGCAGCACACATATATGCATATAGAAATTCTAAAGTAGATATGGATGCAAATCCATATGCTGTTATGGCTGATAAGCATAAGTATAATATGCAGGAAATTGGTCAAAGGCACATTTATAACATGGAGGAAAATCAACAGAAAGCTCAATATGATATGGAGCTTCTTAAGATTAAAGTTGGTGCTGAAAGAAAGATGATGGTTGACAAAGAAAATGTTAAAGCAGGTAGGGGAATGTTTGATGAAAGTGGTGAATATGTACCATTTGAAGATCAAGAAAATACATTTACAGAAACTGATTCAGATGGTACTGCAACAGATGAAACAAATCAGTATGATCGTGCAGTTAATATGTTTAGAAAACAGTCTGAGAAAAACTTTACGCCATATATAAATGATGTAACAACTACACTTGATCAACTTATAAAAGGCGGTCAAATGACTGATGCACAAGCTGGGCAAATACTCAGTACACCAAATGCTCCAGTTTCATCTTTATCTGATTTCTTAAAGAAACACAAAGGTAACTTAGCTAGTTTTGCAAGTACTTCTGGTGCTGATGGATTAGAAAAAATTCATTCTAACTTTAATACATTCTTAAATAACAATAGTAATTTGTTAGTTGTTAAAAACAACATGTCAAAATTACAAGCAAGTAATTTAAAGTTTACAGATTATATAGGTTATGTAAAAGCTAATACTAAATGGAGACAAGACTATGCAACTGTAACTGAAAATGAACTTGCAAGATTAGGTATTGCAGATAAAGCCATTACTCAATTATTATATAATGATAAAGGTGACTTAGTAGCACCAGAAACTTTTGCAGCAAATATAAAGAAAGCCGGTCTTAATCCTGAAGATCAAAGAACCTTTTTATCTAAATTAAATAATGTTTCAGAAAATGTTTTAATATATGGTAGTGGTGGTGCTGCAGCTGGAGCTGCCGGTGGATCTTTTTTTGGAGGAATAGGTGCTATTCCAGGTGCAATTGGATTAGGATTATCAGGAGTTGCTGCGGGTCTTGGTAAAGGTGTATATGAATCATTTATTTCTGGACCAAGTGCTGATGAGAATTTAAGATCATTATATGATAATCTTGTATCAGCAGCTAATGAAAAAGTATGGACTAACTCTAAGATAATAAAAACAGCTCCAGTTGGATATGAACAAACAACTGATCCTGGAACAGGATTAGCAACTCCAAGTGTAAGATCAATTAATGTAAATCCTTTTAGTAGTAAAGGTAGATATTATTGGGGCGGTGTTGTTAGTGACATAAATAAATTAGATTTTAAAACTACTGATGAAACAAGAATATCTATTAAAGGTAGGAGTGTAAAGGCTTTTGATGAGTCAGCAGGAGGGGCACAATATAAACCTATAATAGATGAATTACAAAGGCAAATGGCTAGACCATCAAGTAAAACAGATTTATTTAAACTATCAACAGCCGTAATTGCTGCTGGTGATGCAAATAAGGCGGCAATAATTATTAGACCTTCTGCAAAGTTTTTAGAACAATTTAGAGCTACAAATGCAGATGGAGATAATAAAATTTTAGATAAAGAGGAATATGATGATATTTTACAAAATGGTTTAAGCATTATTACAAATAGTAATAATCTTAAAAATCCTCTTTATGAAGAAAACTTTAAAGATCCATTAGCAATAACTGTTGATAATAGTCCAAATCAAACTTATACTTATACTGATCCATTTGATACTAGATATCAATTTCAAATTCAAAAAAATATGTTGGGTACTGGAGATTATAGTATAACTACAAAATATCCTGTTTGGGATCCTAACATTGGAGACTTTAGAGATATGTCAACTACAGACAATACACTTACTGCTGGAAATAATTTAAGTAATATGAGATTACAAACTTTACAACAAGGTTGGCCAACAATAAGACAAATGAACGAACAAAACATGCAGTATGGCCCAAGATAATACAAACTTTGACCCTCTTGCACCACTGGGTCCGTCTGTTGGCAAATTTAATATGGATGTTACTAATCCACTTAACTTAGATCCTTTTGGGTTTAAAAAATTAGATATAGAACAAGTTAAGCTAGTTGATGTAATTCCTAACTATGGAGCACTAACAAGTCCCCAAAGAAATATTAGAGAAAATCTTGTAGGTAGTCCTCCCAATACTCCTGGTCCAAAAAAAGGTTCATCTTTTGAAAAATCTGCACAAGCTGCTGATTCTTACATGAGATCAATATTTCAAACCAATCAGGATAAAAATGAGTATTCAAGAATATATGGTTATAATGCCGGAGAAGATGGTAATAACTATTATAAAAGATATGCTGCATATGGATCTAAAAAAATGGCTGAAGTAGGATTTTCACCATTTAGAGATAATGAAGCTTTATATAATTCAAGAACTACCAAATGGAATGACTTTACAAGAATGGTAAATCACTCATTATTACCAGGTGTTTGGTTAGGAATAAAATCTAGTTTTGAAGGAACTCTTGATATGCTTCGTGGAGATTTTACTTCTATAAATTTAGATAATGCTGCAGAATTTGAAAAGATTTCTAATATAGGTATGTCAACTAAAGGAGGAGCATTTGGATTTATAAATAATGCTCTTAACTCTTTTGGATTAACAGCTGGTATTATCATTGAAACAATAGCTGAACAAGCAGCAACAAAAGCAATAGAAGCTGGATTAGTAGCTACTGGAGCTGGTATACCTGCAGCAGGTGCGCTTGAAGTTGCTGCAGATGCTGCTGCTGCAGCAAAGTTTGGTAGAGTAGGTAAGTTATTTGCAAGCTTAGATAAATCTTTTGGTGCAGCAGTAAAAACATTAGAATCAAGTCAAGCAGCAAGAAGTTTTTGGAAAGCAGCAAATACACCAGTTGGAAAGTTTATAAATCCATTAGGTAATACACTTGATGCAATGAATGATATTAGAAAGGCTCAATCCTTTGGTAATCTAACATCTCTTGCAAAAATTTCAAAAACTGCTGGCGGATTTTATAGAGACATGAAATTTATAAATGCAGCTGTTACTGAAGGTAAACTAGAAGCTGGTATGCAACAGAATAAAAACTACTATGATTTATATAACTTGCATTATAAACATAATGGAACGGCTCCATCTGATAAACAGATGTATGATATGATGGTACAATCTGAAAAAGCTGGTCTAGAGAATTTAGGTTGGAATACAGGTGTTATATATTTATCTAACAAACTTGTATTTCCAAACATTGCTGGTGGAAAGGGAACAGCAAGTTTATTACGTGCTAAAACTCAAGAAATAGTAAATCTTGAAAAAGGTAAAATACTATTTAAAACAGTAAAAGAAGAAGGTAAAAAAGTTTTAAAGGGTGAATTTACATATGTAGAAAATGGTATAAGAGGAACTTTAAAAAGACTTAGAGAAGAAGGCTTTAAAGAATCTGTTAAAAGTTTATCAGCAAAATCTGTTGTTGGTTTAGGAAAGTATTTTAAAGCAAATATTGCTGAGGGTCTACAAGAAAACTTTCAAGAAACAATATCAGAAGCATTAGGTAACTACTATGTAAATACATTTAACTCAGATGCAGTAAAAGCTCATTTGTATTCTAAAGGTGCTTTTGCAGATGCAAGTAGGAGTAAAGCATCATATTTTAAAGATGCATGGGCAAATCAAAATCCATTTACAAAACAAGGATTTGAAACATTTGCCACTGGATTTATAATGGGTGCTTTTGCTAGTCCAATTAATAACCTTCCAAGTTGGGCATCTACTGGTTATAACAAAATGTTTAGACCAGAAGAGTATGCAGATTATAAACTTAAAAGAAATACATTTGGTGAAGGTGTAGCGCAAACACTTACTGACTTATATAATGATAATCCAGCAGAGTTTTTTAATTCTAAATTATTTAATCTTGGAAATCAAGAAATACTTACAAAGATTATTCAGGAAGGTGGAAGAAAAAATATACTAGATGCTAAAGACTTTGCACTAGTATCACAAGTTACAACAGCATTAAGATCTGGGACACTTGATTTATTTAAAGAAAGAGTAGAATCATTTAAAGATTTAACACCAGAAGAATTTGAAGATGCTATTGGAAATATTCCCAAAGGAGAAGGATTAAAATATCAATCAAGAATTGATGACATAGTTAAGAGGATGGATGAAATCAAAACTAACTATGAAAAAATAAATGATAAATATGTTAATCCAATAGATATTTCACAGTATGAAAAAGGAACAGATGCATATAAAAAAGCGCAGTTATTCAGTCAGGCTTGGGAAGTAGCAAAAATGAATGCAGTTTTTATGGGATCCTCTTATCAGGATGCTGTAAAAAGAATGAAAGACATTAGCACTAAAATTAAATCATCCAAACCATTATCTAAAATGACTGACTCTGAGATTCAGTTATTATTAGAACCAAGTAGAATGTCTAATGAGCGTGAGATTTTAAGAGAAGAAATAGAATCTCAAAAAAATATATTATCACCAGAAGAACTTAGAAAGAAACAAAATAAGTTAAAAGCACTTGAGACATTATCAGAAGCATATAAAAACTATGATAAGTTTCAAAATAATCAAGTAACTGAAATTGTAGAAAGATTTAAAGAGTCAGGTGAGTTAGAAAAAATAGCTGAAGAAAATAATATGTCTATAGACGAAGCTGAGGCTGAGCTTAGAAAAGAAATAAATAGAACAAATAGAGTTGGTGAGAATACTAATGAGAATAGATTAGAGTTAGAATCTAATTTAGAAAAAGCATATAAAGATTATTTAAAAGCTATTGCAAGTTCTACCGGGGACATATATCTATCAGAAGAAGCTGATGAAGCTTTTGAAATGATATTAGATAGTTATAAGTTAGGTAAAGAAGCTTCTATTCTTGCAAACTATGTAAACGTATTAAATAATCCACGGGATTTTATGGACCATGTCCAAAGAAATTATCAGTGGATGAATACTCTCTATAACAATAGAAGAGACTATTTCTCTAATATAGTTAATCAGCAACTTGATAACATAGAACTTAATGGATTACTAAATGAATTAGCAGATAGAAATGTATATATTAGTGAAGATGAGGCTGCAGAGTTTTTAAGAAGCTCAACTATACCCACAGAGTTCTATGATGACACAAGAAAAGTAGTTATTAAAGAAGGTCACCCAGAGTATGATCAGTATGCTGAATTCTTTAGAAGAGCTGCTGCTGTAAGAAAGTTAAATCCAAAGGGAAGATCTGCAGATAATACTGCTTTAAATTATACTCTAGCTAAACTTAATGAAGAAAAAGAAGCTGCATTAAATGCTCTACCTAAAACAGAAGAACGTGTAGAGAAAGGTAACATTGATATACCAAAAGGCACTAAGGCAACAATAGATGATATAGATAGAAAGTTAAGTGTTGGACAGTATGTTAGTTTAAAATATAGATCTGGACTTAGAGTAAAAGAACTTATATTATATAAATCTAATGAAGGATTAAGATATAATAGCCCAGCGGGTGATATAGTTAATAAAGTTACTGTTACTCAAGGTTTTGAAGCAGCTAAAAAATATACATTAGAATTAGTTGCAGATCAAGCTGCTGTAGATAAAATAAATGCAGAGTTTACTCAGAAAAAAATAGATGCAATTCAGGAACTTACTGCAAGAGCTCAGTCAGAAAAACTTACCCAAGCTTCTACATATATTCCATTTACAACAAACACAAAGTTTGAGTTAATGGATGAAGCATTAAAAAAACAACTTGAGAATGCATTTAACCAATATGTAGAAGATACAGAAGGTCTTGCTGATGAATTAAATGAAGCATCTGATGAAAAACTATTATCTGCATTAGATGACTTTGTTCAAAATAATCCAAGAGCAGAAAAAGTTATTGAGCAGTATAATGCTAAAATGAAAGAGAAGTTAGCTGCTCAACAATTAGATGAGGTAGAGCCACCTGTTATGCAAGTAAGAGGTAAGGATCAGGACTTTAAAGATCTTGATGTAAAGGATATTAAAGCTAACATAAAGAAAATAGAAGCGGATATTAAGAAACTAAAAGGCAAAACAGATCTTACAGATCAAGAAAGAGAAAATCTTGCAATACTAGAATTTAATCTTGCTCTTGCCAATAAGTATTTAAATTATAAATTAAACTTTAAAGAATCTCCAAAGAGATCAAAAGTAATTAAAGAGGTTTCTAAAGTAATTGATCAGCAAGGTGACATTACATTTGATGAAACAACAAATCAATATACTGTTAATGGTAACAAACTTGAGAAAGTTAATAAAGAAATTGAAAGGGTAATAAGTGAGAAGTATCAAGAAAAACAAAGAGATCAAATAGCTCAGATATATAATAATACATTAGCAAAGAATAATTCTGTTGATGATTTTATATCTGAACTTAAGAAAGCAAATCTTCCTGGTTTTACAGAGGATACATATAATGAGTTATCTGAAAAACTTAAAGCACTAACAGGTGAAACTACAGAAGCTCCTGTTACTAGTACTAAAGGTAGAAAAGGATTAAATAATATTGAAGAAATAATATTTTCAAATCCTAACTTTAAATTAGAAGGTTTCACTATAGATGGTAATTATTGGAATGTAGTTACATCTACAGATAGAGCCAAAGTTCTTGTAAATATAAATGGAACTATTGTACCTTTTTATTTAACTACTGGACAAGCTGGTAAAGGATTAGTTCCTGGCTGGTATCCATTTTTTGGTATTGGAAAAGATGGCTGGTTAAATAAAACAGATAAGTCTGATATGGAGACTTATTATGAAAGATATTGGGGCAAAGAAACAGCAGATATAGTAAAGTCAATATCTGAAGAATTAAATAACTTTTATGGAACAGATCCGTCTGCATTTACAAATGATGGAGATCCAAATGCAACTTCAAAACCTTTATCAACTTTAGCAGATAAAGTAGAGGATTATATTAATTCTAAGTTGTCATATACTCCTGCAATAAACAATGCTGATGCTAGGAAAACATTAAGAAGTAATGTAGAAAAACTTGGTAAAGAAATTACTTCTAAATATGATTCAGCACAAAGTTCTTTAGAACCAACCACAGCTCCTGTTTCTGATAAGAAAGCTGATATAGAAAGAAGAAGAAAAGAGGAGTTAGAAGATCTTTATAATAGAGAGGTTAGTGAAGAAGATAGAAAAGCTCTTGACAAAATATATAATACTGGAAAAGTAGGAGATAAGATTCAGATTGGTGAATATATATTTACTAAAACAGGAGAAGATGAATGGAGCAGTTCAGATGATGCTGGAGAATTTTCATACTCTACTGAAAAAATGGGTAATGTCTATTTTGATATAGAGTATGGTAAGACAAAGGAAGCTGCTTCATTTGCTTTTTTTGCAGCTAAACTTAATTGGGATAGATTAGCTACTCCTCAAAAAGAAATACAACAAGAACCACTTGTAAAAGAAATTCAAGAAATCAATGCTAAATATGATGCAGAACTAGCTGCTTTAGAAGGTAAACCCACAACTGCTCCTAAAGTAAAACCAGAAGATCTTAAAATTAATGTAACAGCAACCACTAAGAAAGGTGGTATGGAGCTTGCTCAAGAACAGGATTCTACAATAGAAAAGATTGATGAAGACAAGTTTATTAGATTAACAAAAGCTGATGCAAATGATATTAATGGTAAATATTATACTATTGATAATGGTGTGTTAAGAGTTAGGGTTAATGGAAGAGATTTTGCCGGAAGACCTGGAGGAGCAACACAATTAAGTGTAAAAGTTCCAGATACATTTAATGAACAAATCTTTGCAGATAAACTTAAGAATATAAGTCATAAGGGAGAAGTAACAACTCCAGAAGCTATAGATCAAGTTGTTAATGATTTAAGAAATGCAATATCAGAATCTACTGGAGGAACCACAACTCAAGTAAGTACTGAAGCACCTATAGAAGAAAAGGTACAAAGAAAAATATCACTTGATGATGTTTTATCATTAGTAAATGAAAGAGCTTTTGAACAAAAAGCAGAAACTGAAACTTATATTACAGATCAGATTAAAAATTTCTTAGCAGATAAAGAAGTAAAAAATGACCCTACATTATTAAGTCAACAAGCTTTTGATAGTTTATTTGGTAGTAAATCTATATTAGCCGAACTAAAAGAGAAAGCTAATTTAGGTGATATAGTTATTATTCCAGCCAAGCTTACAGTATTTGATATTCCAGCAGGTGTTGCAGGAGAAATTAATTTCTTACTAGTAGATAGAGAGGGTAACACAACTATTGTTCTTGTAAAAATGGGTGATGTAAATAAGTGGGAAGAATATGATGATGAAACAAGTGATGTCTCTAAAAAAGAAAGTTATGGACTTGAGCTTGTAGCAGCTAAGAATATGTTATATAACATGACTGGTATTAATCCAAAAATTGTTTTATTACCATTACAGATATCAACTGATTCAGCTACAGGAAGAATAGAAACAATTGAATCTGCTAGTCCAATATTAGTTCCTGGTAAGATTGTAGCTCCAGTAGATCCTAATCAAACAACTGCAGATGGAGAAACTCTTCAAATAAAAATCAATGACATTATTCCAATGAGAACAGCAGCTGGAGAACCTGTTATTGAAGAAGTAGTAGATGAAGAACAGGCAACAATTGAACAAGAAGTAGAAGATATAGCGGCACAACAAAGAAGATTGGCAAAGGAAAATAAAATTGCAATTCTAGATAAAATACAAACCCTAAGAAGTAGACAGCAAAAATTAGATACTGATTTAAAAAAGGTTAATGATATCCTTAACTATTTAGATACTATTGGTAATTCATCTATTGAGTTAACTGCAGATGAACTTACAGATATAATAAACTCTATTACTGCATTAGATCAAGTAACAGGTCAGTATCTTAAATCTAAATTTAGAAAAGGTCGCGGAAAAACATCTATTAAAAATCAAGATGTTAGAGATCAGTTTAGAAGAGAGTTTGTAGTAATTGCAGGTGTAGTAGGAAGATTAGAGGATCTTAGAAAAGAAAAAGAAATAATTACTGCACAGGTAAAAGATCTTAATAATCAAATAGACTATTATCAAAATATTTTAGATACAGAAGACTTAGCATTGTTTAGTAGGTCTGACATTAAAATAAAAATAGCAGAAATAAAAAAGAAAATAAATTCTTTAAATAGGTCTATTAAAACTATTAATGATACAATACTTAGAACTAAAAAACTTTTAAAAGAGTATATTGATGGTATTAAAAAGTTAGACTCTCAGGTAGGACAGCAATTACAATTAATACCGGATGCTAATTATAAACCACTTTCTAAAGAAGAAGTTGAAAGACTTGAAAAGGCAGTGGATAATTTAGAGAATGCAACATTAGAAGATTTTAATTCTATTGTAAAACAATTTAAGAATTTAAGATCAAGACTTTCGGCAACTATGGATGTTGCAGAATTAACTCCTAAAGTTAAAGAACTGGAAATAGAAAGAATTAATTCATTACAAGAAAGTTTAAAGAGCTATGGTAAAGAGGTTAGATACTTAAATGATATTCTTAATATGGTATCAGAAGAATCACTTACAAATAAATTATCTGATAAGAATTCTAATGGACCAAAACCTACTAACACTAAAAATACGAGCTCTACAAATCAAAATAAACTTGATGAGACTGTAGATAAATCTAAAGGTGAAGTTATATCAGAGATCTCATTAGGAGAGATACTAAGTTTAGCAGAAAGACCTGTTAAGGAAAGTGTTATTAGTGAGAAAGCTGCTGATATTATTGCAAGAATAAATAGCTCTACTGTAGATGAAATCAAAGAGATGTTAAAAGATGTTTCAGATCTAACAGCTTATGAAGTAAAAGTTATAAATGATGCTGCAAAAAGCAGAATCAAATCCTTAACAGAAGAGTTTAAATCTGAGATAAAAGATCAGATGAATGACATACAAGAAACACAGTATGTAACTGTACAACCAATAGATGATATTCCTGCTGGATCACTCATTACAATAACCAATATAGAAGGTGATAATATTACTTTTGAAGTTGCCAATTCTAATGAGAAAAAAAGTGTTAAATTTGATAATCTAAACGGTAAAATCATGACACAAGAAGAAGCAAAATCTAAAGCTGCTGTAGAGACAATTGAAATTACTCCAGAGGCTAAATCAAAAATTATTGAGAGCATTACTGCTGCAGATAGCTTGACTAATGCAGACATTGATAATATCATTGATGAAGTAAAGGATAAAGACTTAGACACACTAGAAGAAGAATTATACAATAAAAAGATTTGTTAAAATGGCTATTACCTGTGCATTAGGATCAGAACATATTGAAGCTCTTACAAGAGTTATAAGTAAAGCAATGTTAAACTCACAGACTAAAGGTGAGGCTTTTGACATTAATGATTTCATGAATAGATTATACAGTAACCTTAAAAATAGACAGGGTGTTGATAGTGCTACTCAATATATGCAACAAGTACCATATATAATAAATCTAGTAGCAACTAGAAAAGACATAGAGCTTTCAAAAGATAATACTGGCAATGAAATAAATATACTACCATTGTCTAGGGCATTTAGAAATCAAGATAGTGGAATTCAAATGGTCTATGGATACTTTGAAAAAACATTATCCCCTAAACAATTAGCTTTAATTGCTGAAGATAATGCTAATAAACCGGTAGATCAATATACTGAATCAAAACCAGTAGAAGAGCTAACTAGTCCAACTGATAAGAGATTAAAATCTAGAAATGTAAACTCTGGAACTGATGAACAGTTTTTAGCTAAGGATCCAAAAACTAAAATTGAAGAATTTGAAGTAACAGATTCTGATAAAATAACTGCTATTAATACTGTGTCAAGATTAAGTATTAATACAGCTGATATAGACTTATTAGATAATGCAAGTATTGATGGAGTAAATTTAAAACTAAAAGTTATTCCTTTGGATAGACTGTCATCAAATGATAGAACAAATTATTCAAATACAATAGTAGCAAGGCAAAATGCAATAATTAGTCAAGGTAGTGAAAATAAAGCAACACCGGTTTCAGAACAATTTGCTTTAGTTTTATCTGATACATCCGGAGCCTTTGTTTATTTTACAAAAGATGGAAGAGTAAGCACAAAAGATGAGGGTGGTAGAATAGTTTATCAGATGCTAAGAGATGTAAGGCTAGAGAATGGTAAATATAGAGTTACTGATATCTATGGTATAGAGGATCAAATAATGTCTCCAGAAGATATTGTAAATGATGAAATTCTGTCAGTGTATGAATCTAAAAAAAATTTAGAGAATGCAAAAGGAATGTCTGTTGCAGAGTATATTAAAGAAGTTGAAAAAAAGCAACAAGAAGAGTTTAAAAAACTTTATGATTTCAGACAGGAATTAATACGCACTAAGCAAACAAAACTATTAAGTATTACTGGAGCAACACGTGGAGTATTCAGTTTTAAAATACTTAATAATATAATGATTAATAATTTATCAAGTTATTTTACTGAAGAACAAAGAAAATTAATTATTGATAGTTTAGATGTAACGCCCATTAAGTTTGAAAACATTCCTAGTGGTGGATCATATGTAACAATTAATAATGAGATATATGAGGTAGATAGAGCAAATATAAATGAAGATACAGCAAGAAAAGTTGCTGCTGTATTAACAAATCCTAATATATCAAATAAACAAAAGATTAACTTTTACCATCAATTTTTTACTGATCAAAAAGTTTCTGTTCCAGCAAGCTTTCAAAGACATGATTTAAATCTTGTAGATGGAGAACTTATTTTTTCATATGCACCATTCACATTAAATGAAGCAAAAGCAGATGCAAGTAAAGCAGCACAGAATAAAGAACCAAAAACAATAAATCTTAAATCTAGTACTGCTGAAAAAGACATCTATGATATTTTTATGAAAGGTGCCACCGGTAAAAATGGAGAGCCTTTTAGTTCTAAAATTGTGTATAGATCAAGATTAGTTGGTGAGGAATATTTAGATTATCAAGATGGTGAATTTGTATTAAGAAGCTATTCAGATTTTTTACAAGAACAAAAGGGAAGAATAAAAGTAAAAGATGGTAAGATAATCCCATTATATAATTCTAGTATTAATTTTACTCTTGACGATACTTTTGTAGATCAAGTAAATGAAGCAAAAGAAACTGTAGAAAAAGATGATAGATCTGAAATAAGAAAGTTTAAGGATAACTTGGTTGAGGTAATAAAAAACTCACCAGATCAAAAAGTATTAGCCACTGTAAAAGAATATACTAGAGAGGGTGATCCTAAGACAGGGACATTTTCTACATATATAACTGTAGAAATAGAAGGTCAACAAGGAGAACACAAACTAATGAAGTCTCTAAATCAACCTGAGATAGGTGAAACATTAGAACTTATTATAAATCCTATTGAAATAGAAAATGGCTTTGGATATCCAAATAATATTTCTGCAATTAAAATAGAAGGGAATAATATAATAAAATATGGAAGTCTTCAAGAAACAGATTTTGGTAAAGAAACTTCTAGACCAGCTGTTCCAATGCAAGAAGAATATGTTGCAGAACAAGAAGAAATAGAAGAATTAGATGAGGTTACAGAAGCACCAAAGACTGTTTCAGAAGAAGAGTCAGATATACAACAATCAGAAGCTTTAAATCCTAAGAATGTTGGAAATCCATCAGATGATTCTGAAATATCTAATCTTTTTAATCAGTTTAAATTAGATAGAAAAACAACTTTACCCAGAGGAGTAACAGCTGAACAAATTAGTAATGCTATCAGTTGGTATGATAAATCACCACTAAAGAAATATCTTGGTGATCTACAGATGATTAATATAGTAAACTCTGATGCTTATGCTAGATTTATTACGGCTGGATCAACATTAATTGCAGGACAATATACTGGAGCACTTGGTGCAATACAAATTAATGAAGCTACAGGAGGTTCAGTAGTTGATGCTTATCATGAAGCTTGGCATGCTTTTTCTCAGTTGTTTCTAACTAGAGCAGAAAAAATAGCTTTGTATGAAGAACTAAGAAAGAGTAATCCAAAGTATAAGAATTATTCTTTCTTGCAATTAGAAGAAATTCTTGCAGAAGATTTTAGATCATATGCACTAAATCAAAAAACAAAGCCAAGTTCTCCTAAAAGAAATTCTTTATTTAGAAGAATACTTAACTTCTTAAGAAAGTTGTTTGGTAAAACAACAAGTATATCTGATAACTTACAACAGTATGATGTTGAGTCAGAAGGAGTAGCAGGTGAGCTTTTTAAAAACTTATATCTTGCAAGTAATAATCCCGAGTTATTAAACATCTATACACCTAGTATTGATAATGTAATGTTTGATATTCTTAATAGTGGAATTAAACAGACAGAGAATAAAAATGAAATTGCATTAAATCAGAAAGATACAAATGATGTAGTAGAGTCAATAGACTCTGTTATCTCTGATATAATAGATGAGCAGTATCAAAGAGAGAAATCAAGTGGAAAGGATAATAAAGCTGGTACTACAAAGATTATTACTGATTTAAATAATAGAAAAGTAGCTTATCAAATTGCTAAACTTAAGTTTATAGAAAAAATTGATGAAATAAAATCAAGACTTAAGATAGCACCAGAAAAACCATTTACTTCATTTAGTACAATAAAAGATTTAGAAGATAATGCTTCTGCAATTATTAGATCAAAAAATGGAGACCATAAATATATTTTCCTAGCAACACAGATAGAGGATTATAATAACTTGGATCTTGCAACTAAAGGAGATCAAAGAGTTAAAGGGGAATTATATAAAGATCAAATAGAAATTGTAGGTGATTTTTATACACATAAGTCTATAAAAGATTCAACTAAAGATAATGCTACAATTATTGTTGTAAATGATATAAGTGAAGGTAAAGAACAATATGATAATTATATTGACGGTGGAGCAAAATCATTTACTTCATTTGAATTAAATCCCTTAGTTTCTGCAGAATCAGTAGCTAATATAGGTAGATTACAAGCAAAGCTTCTAGACAATTTAAGAGTATTACAAACCGCAGTTAAAAACTGGGATTCAGTAATTAAGTATCATGAAAAGAATAGTAGTTTTGAAATTATTTCTAGCACTATAGATCTTGTAGAAGATGATGCAACTACAGATGTTGCTAAGTCTGAAAAAATAGGTAAAGATATTGGTAAGGAATCACTCTTTGAATTAGGTGGTAAGGATGTAATTTATATTCTTAGAAGCTTACATAAAGTAACAAAACAAGGTGATAATTATATAACGGAAAAGGATAATCTTGGATTTAAAAAACTAGTTGACTTTAAAAAAGTTTGGAATAATCTAGTAAGAATAACTGAGAGTACTAAAGATCCAGAGGTTATATACAATAAAATTGTTGAGGCATCTAACAGATTTCCTGAGCTCAAGCAGCTTGTAGAATTTAAATTGCCAAAACCAGATTCAAAAAATAATAGTTATGAGTTTGATAATATAACTTCATTCTGGTCTGTATTTAGTTTGCCAAGAGTTCCTTATATGCAGTTATCCTTATTTAAAACTGAGGGTGGTATAAGTACAGAAGTTACTCCGGGCTCATTAGATGTAAAAACAGTTGTAAAACAATTCCAATATGACTATAAGTCTAACAAGGAAAACAAGTATGTACTTACAGATAATAATAATAATGTATATCTGAACCTAAAAAAAATAGTTAATGACTTTGCTGACTCAAGTAGGAATTTTGATATTAAGAAAGCAAGTGAGTTTTTAAAAGTATTAGGTATTACATTAGACAATAATGAGAGAATAAACTCTGAAATTACTAATGCAAATAAACTATCAAGGGTATATGGTTTACCATACATTTATGATACTTTAAAAGCTGCTCAATTTACAGATAGTTTAGAAAGAAGAACTGAAGCACAAGATAACTTATTGCGCGATCTAAAATTAAATCCTATAGGAGTACTAATTAATGGTATTGATAAGAATCTTATTGGTGAAGCTAACTCAAGAGTTTTTAAAAATGGCTCTAAACAGAAAACACAGATAGAAAGAATTGCTGAGCTTCAGGTAAGATATGGATCGGCACCTACTTCTTTTAGTTCTACTAATGCTGAGAGAAATAGAATAAATGAACACACTACTGATAACACATTTACAGTATTGATAGATGCTCTTAATACAGTTGAGAAAAAGACTGATATGTACAGAGAAGGTAGTGTTTTAAGATTTCTTGATCCAAGAAAAAATCCAATGGCTAAAAGCTCATTTGTGTTAAGAAATTTATTTGATGCAAATGATAATAAAAAGAGCAATAGATCAATTAAATATTTCCAACAGTCTGGAACACAAGAAACAAATAATGAAGCTACTGATGGTGGACAAAACACAACATCACTAAGCCAACAAGGTAAGTTATTACAGGAGTTTCATACAATGTTAAAAGCTGGTCATCAAGAAATTATGAGACCAGGTTCTAAATCTTCTGCTTGGGGTTGGTTATTTGAGGGAGGATTTGTATCCAGAAAAACAATAGGTCAGAAGTCTGAACCATTTCTATATGCTGATATTAATTCTTTCATACCACAAACAGGAACAGAAAGAGAAGTAATAGAAGAAATAATATTGCCTTATTTAGCTTCAGAAACAAATAGAATTAATGTATTTAAATCAAATCCTGAAGCTAAAAATTATGTTGGTTATAATCAATCTGTAAATGATAGTGGTCAGCTATCTGGTGAAGTATATAATTATTTTGATGGTATTTTAAATTCGGGAACTAAAAAAGAAATACTAGAAAAAGTAAATAGCCCTAGCACAGATCTTCTTGATTATTTAAAAACAGATCCTGATTTATACAATAAGATTGTAAATGAAATAGCAAATTACTTTGATAAAAAATCAGTAGAGTTATTAGATGAGATTAAGAAAACTGAGTTTATTGACTTTAAACTAATAAATAGATTTGGTAATATTGAACTTTCAGATGAGCAAAGAAAACAAGTTTTAGCAAAAACTTTCTTTTATAATTCCTGGATACACAATGTAGAAACAAGTATATTGTTTTTTACAGGAGATATAGCTCAGCTTGATCATTCTAAAGATGCAGCATTCAAAAGACTTTCTGGATTAATTTCAAACGGTCCAAGAATTAGAACTGATATTTATGCTCAACTATTTATAAGCAATAGTTCTGAAGGTGGATTTAATTCAAATACATATGCAAAATCTCTTGGAGAGGCGTATGATAAGTTTAAGTATGATGGATATGTAAATACAGCTATCATAGAAGATATAAGTAGAGATAGTATTTTTATGTCTGAAATTAAAGAAGGTTTAATTGCAGATTTTAAACGTAGAAACTCTAAACTATCAGATAGAGAAATAGAACTTGCTGTAGAAAGAGCAGTTAAAAAATATAGTAAATCTGACATAAAAGAAGGTGATGGACAAGGTTACATAACTATTGATTCATATAGAGCAATCAAAAAGTTAATGAACAAGTGGTCACCTCAACAGGAGAACCTTTATAAAAAAATCATTAATAAAGAAGAGATACCATTAACAGATTATATAGAGGGTTTCCCGGTTCTTAAGTTGCAAAACTTTGGTTGGGTAGAAGATACAATACTACCAGTACAAGCAATGCATAAGTTTGCATTAATGCCATTAATTCCATCTGCTGTTAAAGGAACACAGTTAGAAGAATTACATAAAAAAATGTTAGAACAAAACATTCAGTATGTAACATTTGCATCTGGTTCTAAAATATCTGGAGTAACATCAGATGGAAAACCTGATCAAGTATTTGAAAATGGTGGAAAGAAACTAAAAGAAAATGTAACCTTTACAAATAACAGAATAAATGCTGCATTTATTAAAGAAGCAACATCTGTACCATCTAAATCCAAGGGTAAAGTAATATTCTCAACACAGTTGAGAAAATTAATATTAGAAGGGTTAAAAGAAAATGGTAGTTATGTATCTGATAAAGCAAAAGAACTTGGTAATAAATATGAATCACTAGTTAATTTCTATAATGAATTAGTAAGAAAAGAATTAGAGAATGAAATAGGATACAGAAAAGATGCCTCTGGAACTTATATTGGTAATCCTGCTAAGTTTTTGAAACTAATTCAAACTAACTTAAAAGCCAAAGACTATCCTCAGCACTTAATAGATCAACTCAAAACAAACTCTGATGGAACATTACAATATGATCTATCATATTTCTTAGATACAGAAACTATAGAGAATATAGTAATGTCTCTTATTGAGAAAAGACTTGTTAGGCAAAAAGTAAATGGTGAGGCCCTTGTACAGATAGCAAATAGTATGTGGAATGGAACCTGGGATGTTACTCAGGGAAACAAGTTTGCAAACTTATCTAAAGAGGAACTTGAAGCTGCACGCAAGAAATATTTGGGAACTAATGGTTTACCTTTCTATACTAAAGGTAAAGATGGTAAGACATTACCAATGAAAGTTGCCATTACATTACAAGGTGATTTCTTTAATTTATTAAATCTTCAACATTTAGATGGTCAACCAATTAAGACTATTAAGAGGTTAAATGCAATGATTAAGGAAGATGCTTGGTTAGATATTGCTGACAATAGAAAGTCTGTTACATTAACTGCAGTAAGAATACCAGTACAAGGTCTAAACTCTATGGAGTTTATGGAAGTCTATGAATTCTTAGATCCTTCCGCAGTAAACATGATTATTCCACCAACAGAAATAGTTGCAAAATCAGGATCTGACTTTGACGTTGATAAGCTAACTACATTCTTTCCAAATATAAATAAAGATGGTAGTTATGTTAGATCAAGTATCTCTAATCAAAATTTCTTTAAAGAAGTAAGTGCATTAGAGAATCAAGAAAAAAATCCAAAGGATGTTATTAGTACGCAAAAGAAAGCAGCAGAGAATGAGTTTATTGAAACTATCAAAAGTATATTAGAGATAGAAGAAAACTATGCCTCACTAGTAACTCCTAATGATACATCAATCCTAGAAGACATTGCAATAAGATTACAAGATCTTGTAAGTACAAGAGATAAGTATGCTAAAGTAAATGATGAGAAACCAAATGTTTCTAAAAAGGGTACTAAGTATGCATCTCCAACATCAATATTTGAGCCTTTAACAAATGTAGAAAAGCATGCTCAAAACTTGGAAGGTAAGCGGGGACTTGGTATTGTAGCAAATCAAAATGCATTAAATCCATTATATACTTCTATAGGGGCTAAGATGCCTAAGAAATATAAACCGGCAGAATATAAAAAGAAATATGGAAGGTATGTAGAGAGTAAGAAAAGTAAGGCATTATTTGATGTAAGATTATTTTTACCACATAATGAAATAGATGGACATATCTCTTTGTCAAATATTTACACTAATGATAATATTTATAAAATAGCTGAGATATTTTCACAAGCTCTAAATGGTACTGTGGATGTTGAAACTAATCCTTGGATATTCTATATTCAAGGTAATGTTCAAGCACTCCCTGTGTTTTTATATCTCACTGAAGCTGGGGTTAGTCCTGAAGATGCAGTTTATTTTATATCTAATCCATTAATTAGAGAGTATACAGAAAATCAAAGACTCAAAGGTGGAGTTTTTGGAAGAGCTTCTGGTGTAGCACCAGAACTAGCTCCTGCTCTTAAATATGAATCTGCAAAACAAGTATTTGATAAATATAAAGAGAGGTTTATATTAGACAGAATTAAATCACTTTCTGATAGTGCTGAACTTACTATAGAATATTTTAGAAAGAATCCTGTTACAGATGCACCAGAAAAAGTTTCTGAAAAAATTACAAAAGGTAATTTTATAAATCAATTACCAACACTAGCTCCAAATCTTAATTTAGTTAAAGCAGAAGGAGTAGCACAAGTAATTTATAGAAACTTCATACCCTCAAATAAAAATGTATATGCTGTATCATCATTCTTATCAAATATACCTGGTGTCTTAAGACGCGGAAATTTTGATAGAAATAGTATGTTTGAAATAATTCAGAGAAAAGGTGAACTATCTCCAGAACAATTGACAAAGTCTCTTGCAATGTTGGCTCACTATGTAGAAATAGAAAACCAGTTAAGAGGTATAAGCGCATTAAAGAATCTATCTAAACCAGATGTCAAGAATCTTAGAACTCCACAGGAAGCAATTAAAAGAGAGTTAGATATTGATCTAGCATTTGATAATTCTAAGATTGACTTAAAAACTGCAAAAGGTGTTTTAGAAGAAAGTATTATTGCATCCTTTGGTGATAAAGATATTATTGAGAAAATCTTTATGCCAATGATGGATTTAATCAATGGGCCTAAAGTAAATAGATTCTTATTAGATGCCTTGGGTGGTTATGAAGGTAACAGCAAACTTGAAAAAATAGTTGACTCAAAAAAATATAAAGCAACGCAAGAAGGTCTAGCTAGATTTAATAGAGATTTTAAATCAGGTTTAAAAACATTTGTGTTCCAAAACTATTTGTCTAATACAGTATTTGAGGATGGTAAGTTTGTAATGATACCAAACAAGTATAGACAACAAGAAGTTAAAATAGATAATTCTATTGACACGGATGTAACTATAAAAGATGGTGTTTTCTTAATTAATCAAAATAGAATAAGAGAGGACTATACTAATAAAAGGTATTTGGATACAAGTACAAGTGCGGAAAGCTATACAGAAAGACAAGGTTTAGAAGCATTTCCTTCAAATGAAAATGATCTATTTCCTACAGAGGAAAGTTACATTAGATATGTACTTGAAAGAGAAAATCTATTTCAAAAAGGTCTTAGAGGTGATGAGTTAAATCAGTTTGCTTTAATTAATACATTTAATCCTGGTGTAATTATAAATCCTGGGAAGTATTCTTATAGTGACCTAGTAATGAAAACTATTGACAAACACAGATCAACATTGTCAAGACAATTCTCTATAATAGATCAGATAAGAAAATATGTTGAAGCAGGTGCAAATAAAAGTATTCTTACTCTAACTAACAGAGATGTAATAGATGGTAACACAGCAACTCTTTATGCTTCAGAATTAAAACAACTGGGCAATGCAAAGATTCAGAAAGTAAAAAATACTGAAACAAGTCCTGAAGAAAATGAGAGACTCAGTAGAATATTCAAGTTGTTCCCACTATTAATGATTTATCAGCATGGTGTAGGTAAAACACTTAATGGTTTTGATAATGTTCTTCCACAGGATGATTATCTAAAGATAATGAAAGCTGCGGGAGATTTATTTAAGAACAACTATGACAATAATAAAACATATGACTTTGTATTAGATAGAATAACAGATCAAAATAATAGAAGATTTATAGATTTTACAGTAACAGACTCTCAGTATTCTCAGTATATACCAAAAGTATTACCAGCAGAAGAAACAGAAGTTACTTTTGAAGATGAAGAGTTTCAGCAACCTACTCAACCTACTATAGTTACTACTAATAATCCAGCAGAGTTTACTAATCATTCTGGTGGAGCATATGGTGGTGATACATTTTGGGATATCATTGGTAGAGAGTTTGGAGTAACTCAGCATAGACATTATAGAGAAGAAGGTAATAAATCATTATCTCAAAAACTAAGAAATGCTGGAGTTACAGCTACTGTACTTAGTAAAGAGCAAATGGATATTGCTAGAGCAGAAATAAAAAGACTTCTTGGAAAAGAATATCCTAATACTACAGAGGGCAACTTACAAGTAAGAAACTATTATCAAGTTGCTAATGCAGACTCAGTATTTGCTATTGCTAAATTAGCATCAGATAAAACTGGTGTTGCTGGTGGTACAAGTACAGCTGTTCAATTAGGAATAGAATTAAATAAACCAACATATGTATGGGATATAAATACAGAAAGCTGGTACAGATACAATGGTGATACTTTTGAAGTAACAGAAACACCAACTCTTACTAAAAACTTTGCAGGTGTGGGATCAAGAGATATTGAAAATTATAATGTTAAAAATAAAGAAACAGAAAAGTGGGAGCCTAGAAAACAATATGTAGGAGATGCTAAATCTCAAAAAGCACAAGATGCAATTAGAGATGTATATGCTAAAACATTTGCAACTCCAACTACTCAACCTACTAAAACTACTGTAAGCTCAGATAAAGTATTAGAAGGAGATATCTTTGCACTACCTGGTATACCTGTGATTACCACTAATTTAGGAGGTGTACACGGTGCAGGTCTAGCTCAAGCAGCAAAAGCCAAGGGTCTAATTAAACAAGGTGAAGGTGACTTTGAAGCTACTAGTAAAGTAGTTAGACTCCCAGTTAAAAAAGTATGGAGTGATAATATGTCCATGAATAATAACATGGAATTATTAAAGAATAGTTTAAGAAGTTTAATTAAAGTAGCAAAAGCTAATACAGATAAAACTTTCTTACTTCCATTAGCTGGTCTAGGTCATGGTGAAGGTTCTATACAAGATATTTTACCTCTACTTATTAATACAGTACAAGATAGTTCTAATATTAAATTAGTTATACCAGCAGAGAATGTAAGTCTTGGTAGACAAGGATCTGTAAGAAAGGATTATACTAGAGAGAACATGCCTACAATAAAAGCTATGTTAACACAAGCTGGGTTATTAGGTACTCAACCTACTACTCAAACAGGAACTCAATTACAAAAATCAAGGGAGGAAATATTAAGAGTCGCTAATCTGTCATATTTAGAAAATGTTTTAGATACATTATCTATAAAGTTTGGACTACCATATGAAATTATATATGATGAAACAAATCCTAATAAAGGATATGTTGACGTACTAAATTATGAAAAACCTACAATTATAATTAATGCTGCAAAAGCTACAAATGATACACCATTACATGAATATGGACATATCTTTATAAATTTAATTAGAACTTCTAATAAAAATTTATATTCAAACTTAGTAAAAGAAGTATTAAATACAAATGAGGGTAAAAGAGAATTAGAAGATGTAAAAAAATATTATTCTAATTATACATTAGAAGAACAAATTGATGAAACTATAGTTGAACTATTAGGTAAATATGCTAAAAATGAACTAGATCCTAATACCGGAATACATAAGTCAATAAAAAAGATATGGGATACAATATTAGAATTTTTATCAAAAGCTTTTAATGTTAATATTGTTGATATTTCGCCAAATGTATCTATTGAAAAATTAGCTAAACTTTTAAGTAATCCTAATATAAATTTCAATCAAAAATCCTTTATTGAAGAAAATATAGAATCAATAAAGAAAGATAATTTAGAAAGGAGAGATAGATTAGAAAAAGAATATCAAGACTTTAAGAAAATAAAAAATCCATCTCTAATAAAAGAAGAAAATTATTCTATTGTTGTAAATAAACAAGAGTTTGAAAGATTTAAATCAGAATTACAAAATACTATAGATAGTTTAAAAATATATAGTAGAGAAAAATTATCAAAAGATATTGATGATATAAAATCTAAAATTAAATCTGTTAGTGATAGAAATAATTTTGATTATAATAAATATCCTTTGCTTACTAAAGTCTTGCCGTTAATACATCCAAATGTAGATACTGCTCTTTGGGTTATTGATAAATCTGAAGAACGTGGGGAACTTGAAGACAAATTAAAAGAAGTACTAAGTATTATTAATGAACCAATAAATGAAATATTAAAAAAGGTTCTATCTGGTTATAGTAAATATGAGACATTAGTTGAAGATATACCAGATTTTTATAAAGTATCATCTAAGTTTAATGAGGCTTCTTCTGTTGAAGATATTGAAAACAATATTATAAATAAGATTTCTGAACTAAATAAAATTGTACAAAATCCAAAAGAGTCTGATAAGTATTATGAACGCAGATTCTCATTTTCAACAGAAGATGATACATATAATGTAAATGGAAAATACAATAACGGAAATATTGATATTACTTTTAGTTCTAAAAAATACTCAATGGAAGATGCAAATAAAGGGTTATTCTTTAAAATACTTCCAAGAGTTATAGATTCTATTTCTTATATGTTTTCTGATTTAGATTATAATACCATATCATTTCATCCTGTATCTGGTGAATCTAATAAGGGTCGTGAGTTAAGATTAAAGGGTTATAACATATTTGCCAAAAGGTTATTTGGAGAGTTTAGTTTAGTAGCTGAAAATGAAAATACTACTATAATTCCTGTTCCAGAAATGTTTAAAAATAGAATATATATAAAAGAAAATATATATCAAAAAGAAAGAGGTCTATTAGAAACAAAAGCTGAAACAATACAAGAACCTGGAACAGTAGCTTCTAAAACAACAGCTCAGATACCACTATCAGATACAAATATCGCTAAAGTACTAGATGGCAGTAAAGTAGTTACTACTAGAAAAGAACTTATTCCAGATGACACATACCTTGCTGGTGATACACAACAAGTAAAAATAAAGTATCTTGGTATAGCACGGGTAGTAGGTAATTCGGTAGTAATCACTAATGAGAAAACAAAGAAATCTTTTGTAAGAACAAGAGACCAATTTGCTAAAGCAGAAGGATTTAAAAACTGGAGTGACTACACAGATAACAACAGATTTATCCAAGGATTTATAAAGGGAGATAATACAAGATATGTATATGAAATTTCTCCCGCAGGAAGAATCCAACAAATGGGAACTGGTCAGCAAAGAATTAATCCAGAAAATAATCCTGTCATAGGACTATTTAATGAAGAACTAGAAAGAACAAATGGAGTATATCCAAAAGAGTTTATCTATGAAAGTAGTGAAGGAACTAACAAATATGTTCTTTCTGAAAATAATTTATATAATCTAGTTGATATTGATACAGGTAGTATATATCTTCGTAACATAGATCTTACAACTGGAAATATTGTTTCTGACCCATTACCACAAACACCTGTTGGAAAAGATAGTATTACAAAATTCATTGATACTTTAAACAGTCAAATCAAAGAATATAGAATAGATATAGTACTAGCAAACAAAGGTATAGATGTAAATGAGATAATAGATCGTGCAGAGAATGTAAATAGTGAAGAGGAACTAAATGAACTTAGAATTTTAATTAATAAAAATTTGTGCTAATGTCGTGTCCTAATAAAAATAGCAAAGAGTGGAAAGATGCAATGAACAGAGCTAATGGCAATGAAGAAGAAGCCATGAGAATCTGGACAACAGAGTATGACCAAGAAGGTGATGGTGGATCAGAGCCACAAATTGATGATATAGAAATGGCACAAGAAGAGTTTGAGTCAGAAGAAAAAACAGACTCATTCTCAGACTTAGTACAAAGACTAAGAATATATCTTCAAAATAAAATTGAGATACTACAAAGAACAGAAACAACTCTAAAGTCTGAAAAAATTGATGAGCTTAAAAAGCTTCAGAAAAATATGTCAGAACTAGAGAATCTAGAGTCTATAAATGCATTTGTTGACTATGCATTTAATCAAGCAAACCAAGCCTATGAATTAATGGGTAAGGTATCAAAGAAAATTCAGAGTGGTAGAGTAGGTAGAAAAGAAGCTATAGATTCACTTGTTGCATTACTAGAATATGCAAATAACTATAATATATTAGATGATATAGATGCATCAGACATAGATGATTATTTCTCAGGTTCTGTAGAAGAAATAATGAATAAGAAGCCTGATCAAATGACAGCCCAGGATAAATTAACATTTGCAATAAATACTAGAAATAGAATTAAATCACAAGTAAATAATCAGGGTATTGAGTTAATGGCAGACTTTCTTTTAGATTATGCTCCTGAATCAGTAGAAGAAAAAGTTTCAGAACAAATAGCTGTATTTAGACAAAGAATAGAAGGTGTAAAAGATAATCCAAAAAACAAACCTGAGTTTATTGCTAAAAGAACTAAAGAGTTACAGGATCAAATAGATGAGTGGCAGAACTTTACTCTAGATAAAGCTAATCTTGTTAAATTTCTTAAAGAAGCAGTAAGAGATGAGGCAATAGTTGATTATCTCTTTACTTCACTTATAAGTTCCAATGATAGTGTATTAGCTCTATTTGCCAGAGCTGTTAAGACAGAGCTTGAGGATGCTAGAATGAAGGACATTAAAATACAAAGAGAATTACAAAAAGCATTTGATGAGTATCAGAGAGTTGCTCCAGGTTCCAGAGACAATCCTAAAAAATTTAATGAAGGTATATATGAAGTACTAAGAGTTCCACTTAGAGATGCAGAAGGAAATGTAAAGAGAGATGAAAGTGGAAATGTCATATTTATGGATAGAGCTGCATTTGTTCAAAAATATGATATTGTAAAATTTGATAATAATAGAATAGAGTTCTATAAGAAACTTGGTAATAGACCTAGAAAGGGTGGTGAAGAAATAGGAAAGTATCTTGCTGAAGAAAGAAAATGGTATCAGGAAAATACTCAGCCATTATCAGCTGCAGAAAGAAAAGAAATTATTGATTATAAAAAGAATCAAGTCCAAAGAAAGATAATTACTGAAGAAGAATATAATCAGTGGAGAGCATCTGTTGTTTATGAAAATCCTGATGGCTCATTAGTATATATGAGAGAGCTTGCAGTTCCTTCAGATAAATATATTTCTAGAAAGTGGACTGCATTGTATAATGAGAACGGTACACCAAGAAATGCAAAAGGTAAATATCATAAAGCACTTACTGATTTGTACTTTAGTCAACAAGATAAAATACCAGAGTTTTCTAGAAACGGTTTTTTCTTACCATCAGTTTTAAAAACAAAAGGTGAGAGAATGATAGACAACCTTATTAAGGCTGGTAAAACAGAATTTAAAGAAGCATTCCAATTTACTGCAAATGATTATGAGTTCATGACATCAACACTTTCTGGAGAGGGTGCTGTTAAATTCATCCCTATTAGATATTCTGAACCAATGGATGCTTCAGAAGTAAGTCTAAACTTAGTTAGATCAGTATTATTATTTAGTCAATCAGTAAACAATTTTGAAGCATTAAATGGTATTCATTCTGAAACTAAGTTACTTAAAAGTATAATAGGTGGTAGAAAAGTAAGAGCTACAACTTCTGAGGGAAGACCAATTCTTGATACTGTTGCAAAAAAACTAGGTTATGAAAGTTATATAAGTCTAAATGGTACACCATATTCTGAACTGCATCTTGATGCTTTTATAGATATGGTGATATATGGTGAGATGAGAAAAAAAGAAACTTTATTTGGATATAATGTTTCAAAAATCTCTGATACAATTATGTCTTATTCAGCATTAACAACACTGGCTGCTGATCTTATGAAGGGTGTTGCAAATAACTTACAAGCAAATATTCAAGTAATTCTTGAGGCAGCCTCTTCAGAATTTATAGATTTTAAAAACTATGCAAAAGGTAAAGCCGCTGCAAATGCATATTTAATTGGAGGAAAATTTCTTAAAGACTTTGGAAAAGGTATTGCAGTAACTCTAGAAGGACAAATAATAGAAGAGTTTGATCCTTTACAAGGAGAGTTTAAAGATATGTACGGTCAGACAATAACTGGTTCATTAGCAAATAAGCTTTTCAGAACAAATACTCTGTTTGTAAACATGCATGCTGGAGAATATGAAATTCAAACAGCTATGATGTTTGCGCTAATGGATAGAGAAAAGGTAACTGATAATGAAACTGGTAAGGAAATGACACTCTATCAGGCATATAAAAAGTATGGAGTAGATGGTGTGTATGATAAAACAAGTTATACTAAAAAACAAAAGCTAAATTTACAAAACAGATTGCATGCATTAAATAAAAGAATGCATGGTGTCTATAATAGTTTTGACCAATCAGTAGCTCAAAGATACACTCTGGGTAGACTTTCCTTAATGTATAGAAAATATCTTGTCCCAGCATACAAAAAAAGATTTAAAAGAGCTGGTATGGATGTTGAACTTGGTGCACCAACAGAAGGTTACTATCTAACTTTTTGGAAAACATTTATTAGAGATCTTAGAGATTTTAAATTTAATGTCAAGAAAAACTGGAGTGGATATAGTCCATTTGAAAAAGCACAAATTAAAAGAACTCTCTATGAAGTAAGCTTTGTACTTGCACTATATGCTCTTGTAGCAGCATTGCATGCTATGGCAGGAGATGATGATGATTATAAAAAATCTATGGGTTATAATTATATGTTATATCAAGCACTGAGAATGAGAAGTGAGACTGCAGCTTATTTGCCAGTAGTGGGTTGGCCGGACTTATGGAGAATTGTTAAATCTCCGTCAGCAGCAACAAGTAGTATTGATAGATTCCTTGGTTTTATAAAACAATTTGTTGTTGGTATTTTTGATGATGAGGCAAATTATTATAAAAGAAAAACTGGTCCTTGGAAAAAAGGTGATAGTAAAACTTGGGCTTATTTTTTAAGATTAATGGGTATTACTGGTAATACACTTAATCCTGATCAGGCTGTAAAAGCATTTGAATCAAGTTTCTTTAGATAAAAAAAGGGAAGATTATTTCCTCCCTTTTCTACTAAACTTTTTAAGTTTACTTAAATCTACATCTACAAGATCACAAGTATCAATCTTAAATACTAGTTCAGGAATTTCTTTTTTCCTACTAACAAGAACATACTTTTGATCATCTGAAACATATCTAATATATAGATCTTCATTATTAAAATTAATTTTCATTACTTTCTTCTTCATATTGTTGGTTTATAAATTTACTTAAGTTCGGTCTAAAGTAACCACTCCCCTTTAGGATCTTACCATCTTCTCTAAGTAATGGCTCACCATTATCACCCAGCTTACTCATGTTACTTGCTTGTATTTCTCTAAATACATCTTCTATTACATCTTGCATACCATGTTTTAAGATGGTGCCGCACAAGATATACAACTGATCTCCCAAAGCATCAGCTATCTCTATAAGAGAGTTCTTCTCACATGCTTCCAGATATTCATTGTTTTCTTCTTCCATTAGAGCATGTCTAAGTAAGTACCCATCTTTTTCTAATGGTTGTGGCCATTTACCATCTTTCTGTTTAAATGCTTTGTGGAATTCAGCCACTGCTTTTAATTGTTCTTTCATACTGTAAAGATAAAAAAAAATGGGGACAGCCTAAGCCATCCCCATCTTACTTGTGATTATTAACCCTATTTACTATAGGCTCTTAGAAGAAATCTGATGAGTCATCCTCATCTTCATCTTCAATATTAAATATCAAGTCATCTAAATTTGCATCTTCTGATGCATCTTTTTCATCTAACTTGATAATTTCTATTTCTGCTTGATCTCTATCTTGTGGAGATACTTCTAAACTCATATAAGATGCATTCTCACCAGTATATTCTTGGTCATCTGCAGGCTCATATGGTGGAGTATTATTCTCTTCAGGAGTAGTTTCTAGTGGAAGATTCATCCAATCATTTAGATCTTCTTCTTCATCTCTAGGATCTTCCAATTGGTTAGTATCACTAACCACCTCACTATGAAAATCTACAGTTTCAAAAGTATTTCCTACAGGATCAGTATAAGTTATTATTGTATCTGTGTCAGCTTTCTCAGCTTCTACTTCAGCAATAAGATCTTCTAAATCTACCTGATTAGGATCAACTGAAACTACTTCAGCTTCATTAGCTACTGCAATAGGTGTTACTATCTGTGCAGGTGCATTGCACTGCTGAAAGTTATTAACAGTTGAAATAAAATAATGTAAGACGCGTTGATCTTCCATCCAAGTTTTAGGATGAGAATGTTGTAGAGCAATAGTCACAAAGTTGTAGAATGCCCACAAGCTATTGCTATCTACATATACATGACTTGGTCTGTCCATTTGTTGTCTTACAATACTAGCCTGCTCTGTAGTAAGAATCTGATACTCTGCAAACAAGATACCCAATAACTGAGCTTGCTTTCTCTTGTTTAGTGTGATACCCTTCATAGACTCTTTGTCTGCACAAAGTTGGTTATAATACATATGTGCATTAGCTATTTGATCTTGTATGGTTTTAATTGTCTCTTCATCAGCTGTTCCAGTATGTTTTCTGGCCCAGCTTCCCATATCTCCACAAACCATAGTTGTTCCGGTCAAGTTAATATAACCACCAACACCACACTTAAATCTTACTTGTTTGTTATAGCTGTTTGTCCAAGCAAACATCATTGACAGCTCAGGATCGTTATTAAAGTTTAACTTATAAATCCCATGAGCAATTTGTCCATCAGCAGTACATCTATACTCTTCATGAACAACACTGAAACCTGCAGCAGCAAGCTCAGTATATACATAATCCATAACAGATTGGTGACTAATTACAGTATAAGTAGCACCATGATTTGGTAGAGGCACACTAACTAAGTGCGCCTTTGTACATTCAGCAATTTTCTTTGGCATAATTAAAATAAACTAAGTTGTGTTACAATAGGCTCAAGATCTTTTATCTCTTTATTGATCTTGTCCAAATAATAATCATAGTTAATATCATATTCAGTAAATGGTTTTTCTACATAATCAATCATTAAAGATTGCATCCACTTACCTGCTTCTATCTGTATCTCTCTACCATCGGTGTTATTCTTTTTAATAACTTTGGTTCCTTTGGTAGAAATAAAATACCTGATAGTGTGCTGCAGTTTTTCAACTAAATATTCACCATCAACAATCTTGTGTTGATAAAAGCTCCAGTCTCCTTTAATCTTCACACCCCCACAGAAATCAAATATATCTGTGTTAGATTTAATATAATCCTCGGGTTTAATTCCATCCACAAAATATGCATGGATAGCTTTAGGAATAACCAGGAAACTTTTGTTCTTGTGCATTGCTAGATTAGCAAACTCAAAACGGCCCTTGCACTTAGACTTACCATCTTCTGTTATAGCAATGTAATTATTTACATCACCCAAAATAATCTTAGAATACTTGTCGTGCTCTAGTTGTAGACTGGTAATCCTTTCCCATCTTTCACAAATCTCCATATACTTATCTACATAGTGTCTAGGGATCATAGTCTCCAAACCATCTGTGTTCTGCATCAGTGGAACAGCATTTGGTATTTCTTCACAGATCATCTCATACAACATAGTAAGACTAAGCTGACCATTGATAGTAATTCTCATAGTAAACTCTGGGTCATACAAGAAACTATTCTCATCATTACTGAGCCCATAAGTTGAGTTCAAGATAATCTTATACACATAGTTCCTAGGATCTTTCTTTGGAATCTTTTTTCTTTCCTCAAAGAACCACTCATACAGATTGCAGAATTCTTCTTCTGGTAAATGAGCAGGTGCCCACTTATTTCTAATAGCAAGATTAGGATAAAAACTAGTAACGTCAGACGTCATTATTATCATCTCTTCATTAGACTCATATACTTTAGTAGAACGTGCACCATGGACACCACCCAAACCAAAATCTGTCTGTACACCTTTATACCTTACAGAATATTTAAACCCACCTTTTGTTTCTCCGGGATATATAACTACGTCCTGGAACTTTTTCAGAAGATTCTGAAAGGTAGCTGTTTTAAATTCTATATAAGGTAGTATGATATCTTTAACAGTAATTTTTAGTCTGTTAGTTCTCATCTGGCGGAGCTCATACTTCTTGATACCAGTCTGCTTACTAAGAAACAATAAGAATAATTCTTTGGATATCCTTGGCTCAGATGCAGAATATAAATCTATTCCATACTCATCTGTCAAAGTTCTACGCAAGTCTATTTGATCCTTACAGAGATGCATAATCTTCTTAGTGGACTGAACATCATTAATACAATATCTGATTATCTCAGGTATTTGTTCTGCTGTAACTTCAGTAGTATGATGAATAGGCATATCAATAATGTTATGCCAGTCCATGGTATACTGTATCCACTTTAGACTAGATCTCTTAGCATTGTTATCCCAATGGTTTAGTTTATAAACATCAAGCTGCCTAATGCTGAGGTCTCTAGGAGAATACTCCTGAAACTCACCATTGTTACTCCTGTTTATAATATCTTGGGATTTTCTATAGATGAACTTGGCAATTGTACCGCCAGGTTGCTCTAATAGTTGTTCTTTATTTCTTAAAATGTGCTCAGTGATTTGGCTATCAAACCCAAGACCATTGAAACTTACATGCCATTCATCATAAGCAATGTTTCTTTCTAGAAATGTTACTAGTTCTAGAATATCATTCTTAGACTCATGGATAATAAAAACTTCTTGATCTTTGGATTTTACTCCCTCAAAGACTCCAATGAAACAGTTGGAGAGAGTTTCATAGTCCATTACATAGTGTTGCCTCATATTAATTCAGTTAAGCTGTTTCCCCGTATAATATCACATGGGGCAACCTAAGCCACCCCATAGTGACCTAAATTACTTATTTCTCAGATTTTGTCATAAAAGCAGCATAATCAAATGTATCAGCATTAACTGCAAACATGTGGATTAGATCTTTTATTGCTATTGGGTCTTCAATATAGAACTCTTGGAAGACTTCAATCTTATGTCTTTCTTGTTTAGTACCTTTTGTTCCAGTAATTACTTGACCATACTCATCTAACTTAGGGAGCATGTGCAAAGTAACTTTTGTAGTTTTTGAAATAATAACAAAAACATTTGTTCCCGGATCATATATACATTCTACATAGGGACATGATTCACTAATAGGAATTAATCTAAATGTTTGACTTTCTTGCCAGCTTGACTGTACCAGCATCATTGATTTTTCACTCATTGTTGGTTATTTAAGTTTTACAAATTAAGTTAGAATATTTATATTTTCCAAGTCTGCAACTTTTATTTCTAAACATTCTTTCTCTAAATCAGGGATATTACAAAGTTCCCCCACCTCTTTTAACAGATTTACATCCACATTTAATATTTCAGCATATCTCTCAAACCATTTATTAGGATAAAGATAACTATATATATAAATATAATTGCCGCTATACCTCTCAAAGAATCCAAGAATTCTTTCCTTTGTACTATCCTTTAGTTTGCTGTACTTACCATTTACAAAATAATTCCAATCTTCCTTAAAATCCTGGAAATCAAATACAAATACACTTTGATTTTCATAAACTATATAATCATGTAGCCTATTATGCTTTAATAAGATTGTTTTTTCAAAGTTTCTATACTCTGCGTCCTCTCTTATATCATATAAACAAATAAGCTTTGCATCCTCGGGAGTATATTTCTCACCCCAGCTGATAAATGTTTCAACTGGAACAACACTACTACCTCTTTTAATGCCCAAGAGCGGATACAAAAATATCTTGGACTTCTGAAAATATTTTACATAAAGTGTATTTATTACCATAAAGCTTACAATTTTACATTACCAAAAACTAAATCATATGGTAGTGTGTAGTCCTTGTTCTCATAATGATATTTAATCATATCAGTTATGTCATCAAAGTCCTGCTGCCATATAGCCATTGTCTCTGCTGAGACTTGAAATGGATAAGCTTGGTTGTATTTATCTATTACAATAAATGTAAAGTACAACTTCCACTCTGCCAGATCTGGTAAATCTTTTAGAAACTTATGAAACACAAGCTTCTCATATACAATTGCTTGAATCCAATATTTATAATATTGCACGGACTCAGGAAACTCTAGTAAAGATTTACCTGTAGTCTTAAGGTCATTGATAAATATTGTTTTAGATTGTCTATCTATCACAAGATTATCTATTATACCCTTAAAACCATAAGGTAGATAATCCACGTCAACTTGTACTGGCAACTCACTGTACACTTCTATGTGGTCATCTGTTTCAGCCCTATCAAATTGTAGTAATTGTCTTATGTCTTTATTAGACTTAAGTACCTCAACACTTGCTCTACAGCCATCAAGAGTAGGTTGATCAACTACCGTTTTATCACGGGCTTCTTTAAGAAAATTAAAGTATTGTTTGTTTTCCTCTGTGAGTATCTTATCAAGTCTTTTTGAATCTCCTGTTATGGATTTATCTTTTTTATCATCAGTAAGATTTTGGTAAAGATTAGCTGTGAGTAGCTCTGTAAGTATATCTTGTGAGTAGTCCTCCAAAGATAGAGAATTATTTTCTATTGACAAGTGTGTCTTGAAAATATTATCAATAATTTTCTTCTGACTATCTGTTGGTAGTTTTCCAGGCATGCTTGTAAAATAATCATCATACTTATCCTCTTCAAACAAGAGACAGTGTATGACCCTACCTGCTACCAGGTGAGGGCCAACACTATCTTCTCTTTTGTTGAGCACATAATGATTATAGAATGCTGCTGGAGAATAAAGAAGTTTACTAATGCTAGAATAGCTAAAGTAAAACTTTTCTTTATAGAATTTTTCTAGTTCCTCAGAACCATTCAAAGTCATCTCCATCTATTTCTTCTATTTGATTGTTATTTGATTGTTCTTCTTCCTTAACTGGGACCGAATCTTCCTTAGCTAATTCTTCTTCAATAGCTATTAACTCTGACTTAAGTTCATCTCTCTTAATATTAGTTATTGCAGCTTCTATAAGTTCATCAGTAACTATTTCATCTACCGGATCTGTGACCTTAAGTTCTTCAGGATCAATTAAGTTAAGAGATGTTAAATTAAGTTTGTCAAGATAGCCCTGTTTAATAGTAACTTCCTTGATTTCAAAGACCTCATCATATGAAATCATTCTATGAATATCATTGGCATACTCTTTATACAATATCTTAATCATATCTAGAGTTAACAGACCTTTTTCATCTATTATCTTGATTATATCATCAGCATTCATATGACTAACTTGTCTTGGAACCCAATTAAAATAAGCAAGCATAGACTTGAAGTTCACATGGTTTTTAGTATGTGTATTAGATATTACACCACTAAAATCACTTATAAGCATCAGTAAGTACAGCACACTGTTCTCATAATGAGAGTTAGCCATAATTTCCATAGCCAGGATGTGATTGTCATTATCAGAGCTTTCAAACATACTTTTTAGCTGCTGGTATACATCATAGTCTATTATTGTAGAATCATCACCATTGATATTGGTAAGCAACTCTGACTCACAATAAATTGGTTTACCCTGAATAGCATCATATGTTTCCTGATACTCTGGTTCAATACCATAAATATATTGACTTTCATAGATGCTCATATCCCCATTACACAGAGTATTTCTCATGTCTGACCAACCTGAACAAACTCTTGTAGCACCTGTGTTTGATATTGCTACTTCTAATTTGTCAATGTAATAATTATCTTTACAAAGTTTCTTTACATTTTCAAGAATAGTATTTGCATCAGCAAAATAATACCATGTAGATGTAGTAAGTTTGCCCACACTACTCTTACCACTGAATACAACAGTAGCTTTAGCTGGATCTCTTACTACTCTGATACCAAGATTTAGTGCAAGGTCTTTTAGTTTCATTCTTGGGATATTAACTCCCGGCAATAGATATATTGTGTCTCCCTTTGTAGGAACATATCCCTTTGAATTTACAAATGTAGAAACTGAATCTTCTAGACCCTCTATAATATTTACATTAAAACCACGTATGTTATTATACTCTGACCCATTGGTCAAATCAATATGAACAAATTTTTCCATAGTTTAATTTATAAAGATTAGGGGAAGTATTACCTTCCCCTATCTTAGTTTTTAATCAGATTAATGTTTGTTTAAAGGGGGTGATTGCCCACCTTTGTTTTATTGGATAGCCATCTTCACCACATTAGTATTCTGCATGAGCTTAGCAAACTTAACTTTGTTTCCGTTTACTATCTCTTTGACCATATAATATCTAAGGTCATTTGTAAATGCATCACATTCAGTAGTTAGAATTGCTAATCTGTCAATTATTGCCGGACTAATTGTACCTTTATCAGCTTGAACAAGTGAATAGTTAATTACCCGTGTTGCAATAATACTAGAGATATCTGCTCTAAAGTTATCATCCTTACCAACTGCATTTGTTAGAGCTCCCATTACATAATCCTTATCCTTAGTCAAGATATCTTCAGGAGAGATTAACTTATCTAGTTTATTATTGATAAACATAGTAAACATAGAACTAAAGTCTGCTCCAACAGAGCCCTCACCAATCATCTGAATAAGAGGTAGTTCATCTTCAAACTTAGCAATAGAACTAATAGCATTAAAGAATGTGGTAATAGATCTTGGATTAACTCTTTGAGTTACAAGCTCTGGATTCATCAACATAAAGTTAATACATCTACCATCTATCCCTGCAGTCTCAGCCCACTTAGCCCACACATTAGAATCATATTTCATCTCTACAGAAATAAATCTAGTCTTCTGAGCAACATCCAAGCTAGTAACATTATAATCACCATTGTCTGGATTAGTAGTCAAGATAACATGCCAGTTCTTAGGTAGCTTCCAAGAAACATATTCTTGTCTATCTAAAATCTCCATTGTTGCTTGCATAAAGCGGTGCATTTTGTTAACCTACAGGCTCTTTATCCTGTAGTTCTGTGTCTTTATTATTAGATTATACACACAGTTCAGACTATATCATCACATATTTCTATGTGTCATGCGCTCTTGGTGTTTTACTGTCTGTTCTAGACTCCATACACTAGTCGTTGCACCTTCCTTATATCCCTATAAGGCTTGGCTCAGGATTGTCCATCTCTGGAGTTTCCCTGAATTCACATGTTTTATTGCGGACCAACCACTTTATGCTTTTTTCCATCTATAACCACCAGCAGTTAAACCTTTAGATATTGCTCTATTAATATTAGAGATACCAAGTTCTTTACTTGCTTCAGTTATAGACTCCCATTTTTTGATAAAAACATTATCAGTACTATATTGTAATACAGATTCTAACTTATATTTTTTATCTCTAGAAAATACTAAAGAAACTTTATTATAAGACCAGATATAACCTCCTGCAGAAGTTTGTTTTCCATTACATACTGCTTTTATACTATTAATACTTTTAGCATTAATAGATTTAGCAGCAGCTGTAAAAGATTCAAAACTTTCTAAATACTCACCTTTGTCAAGTGAATACTTATGTACTGCTTTAAGATTATAAGGTTTTAAACCATTTGCATAAGCCTTTTTTTTAGCAACACTTATCCTTCTTTTATACACATCATCTCTAACTAAAGTTTGAGGATCTAGTATATGATTTATATAAGGATTTAGTGTACTAATATAATAAGCTTCTCTTTCTATTAAAATATCATCAGAACATATTTCCACAATTGTAAAATAAATTTCTTCTTTACCATATTTATTGTATAAATTTTGCATTGTTCTATTATGATGCTTTAAATTTTCAAGAGACCACAAGTGGTGTTTTAACCTGTTACCAATATTACAAGAGCTACCAATGTACTCTTTATCATTAATTTTAATTTTATAGATTCCTATACTCTTTAATGCTGTCTTA
>Ga0208644_1000044_pt1 | contig 67836 bp, 79 predicted proteins | sample VirMetDEL_Nov_18_FD_184517 | JGI IMG/M metagenome (GOLD analysis project Ga0208644, IMG submission 184517) | Aqueous microbial communities from the Delaware River and Bay under freshwater to marine salinity gradient to study organic matter... | ecosystem: Environmental > Aquatic > Marine >...
GCGACAGGTATCCCAACAGAGCCGCCGGCAGAGGTGCCCCCAATCGTCCCAGAGGCGGCTCCGGCCACAGAGGAAGTCCCGACACAAGAGGTTACCGCAGAGGCTCAGCCTCCAGCGGCTGCGCCGGCAGCACCGGTAGCGCCTCCGGAGCAGCCGAAGCCTATCGATGGCATGTTGAAGGAGGGCGGTGCCAGCACATTCAAGCTGCCTATCAAGCGTGGCGATAAAGAAGTCCAATTCGAATTCGAATACACTCCGGCCAAGGGAAAACAACCGGCGAGTGTCAAAGTCCGGGAGGCAGGCACTGAGGAATTCTCAACAATTCGGCAGCCAGCCAAGAATAAGAAGTTTGTTACACCAGCAGCTCAATCAACATTCGAGCTGGCTCGCACAGCGCATGAGTCGCTCACAGCACAAAACGTTGTCTTCATGCCGGCGACAGGTGATCAACCAGCGAAGGTGCTAAAAACGGATGCCAATGGCAACAAACAATGGTACGACCTATATGGTGACCCAGAAACGGGCGAATCCTACATAGTTACGGACCGAGAGCTAGGCGCTATGTTGCCGATTAAACTTCGCGCACTACCAGGATACGACCGTGACCTAGGATTGCAGGCGTTCGACAAAACCTGGCGCACGTCTAGTCGTTTCTCTGAACTTCGCAATGCGTTCGGCGAAGGAGACGCCCGTACTTATACGTACGATCCTGTGACTGTATTCGCTGACCGCGAAACAGCTGCGGAGCCGCAGGAGCTCACGTCATTGGCGAGGATCGCAGAGGAAGAGTGGCTGCATCCGCACCCTATGGATTACGTGGCGAATATCAAGGATGCCACCGTTTACGTAGACGCCGAAGGTAAGACGCTGCCCATACCAGTATTCGACGTCGAGTTTGCCGAACCACTTCCTGGGACGGCGCCTGTGCCTGAGGATGTGCAGGCCATGATCAAGCAAAGGGTAGCTGCTAACAACCAATTGGTCGTGGACACGTTGCGTTCCATGGGCAAGAGCTTGAGCCCAGAGCGCAAATCCATGGTGGACGAAACTGTTAAGCAAATCGATAGCAACCTTGAAATCCTTAAACTTGATTTAGAAGCGAAAGAATTAGAAGTCAATAAGTACAAGGCTGACAAAAAGTCTCCAGAGTATGCGCAGGCCAAAAGAGATTACGATGCTGTCAATAGTAGCATCAAGAAATTGGAAGCCGAGAAAAGAAAGCTGCTGATCAACCCTCTAGCGATTTCAATGCCTGGTGCCGGAGGCACGACGACGACAGTCATCACAGCCCCGCCAGGATCGTCAACGAACACGAACATTGTATTCAGTTGGCCGCAAGTCTCCGCCGCTTTGTTACCGCCATTGAGCGCCGACACCAATCTCCAGACACCTCAGGCACAGCAGGGGGAAGTCTTCACGCCGCAAGATTGGTTCAGTAAGGTCATCGTTGGCAACACTCTGTCCGAAGTAGCTACTGACCGCGTGCAAAGCAGGTCAGCTATTTACGGCGAGGTGGATCCTAGGCTGGCACCGGCTTTGGAAACCGCGCAACAGGCTATTTCTGGCATTGTCGAGCGAGCCAATAGCGTGCTAGGTAACGAGGCCTACAAGGCGCTTGAGATGCCCATCAATGGTAACAGGAAGCATACGCTCAACAATGTCCTCGAGAAGATGGCGGATGTATCCCGTCAATACGATCGTGTGTCTGAAGCTGGCAACCTCAACTATAACATCGCGAACAAGATCAATGATGACTACAGGGAAGCTACGGCCCCATTGCGCTCTGAAAGGCTAACGCTTACAGGCATGCATAACGGCCAGCCAGTCAGCATCGAAGTCGACAACAAAGACTTCAACCTGCCGGAACAATTGATAGTGACCAAGTCAGACCCAATGAATCCGTTCTCTAGCGTGGTCATGTCTGATCAATACTACTCAGCGATCAGCCAGGACAAGGCACCTGAAGCCGCGACTACTAGGCCGTTGAGCGGGGACAAGGAGCCACCAAAACGTTGGCCAGTACAGATCATGCTCGGCAACCCGACGAGTTCTGTGAAGGTGCCAGCTGGTTCATCGGCTAGCTTGACTGCATTGGCGAGCACAGTGTCCGGCGGAGACCCCATGGGAACAACGAGGCTCCTAATTGACTATGCGTATAATGGTCCGGCGAGCAGCAGGGAGCTTATCCAAGGTACGTGGCTGACATACAACAGAGAAGATGCCTTCAAGAAGGCTAGCAAGCAGGCCATCGAAGAGACTAAGGCGGTCAATAAAATCTTGAGCTCTCTGACTGATGAAGGCAAGAACTTAAGGCGTGAATACTTTGCGATGGTTGGCGCAATGAACGGTAGCGACGGCCTGCAAATCTTCAATGATATCCAGAACTTCGCCAATTGGTCCGAGGTACTCGTTTCAGATCTCAAGACTGACCCAGCTGCACGGAAGCAAGCGTTCATGGCATACATTGATAAGCAGCTTAAGCAGTGGGAAAAAACTCAGGCTTACTCTGAGATTCGGGAAACAGTCAAGACTAGAGATAATAAGTCTGATCCACAAGTCGCCGCGATTATGGACGACTACAAGAAGCAGACAAGGCAAGCTTTCTCGGACTATGCTGATGCTCTGCAGTCCATCCGCAATGGTTTGAGCGATGATGACTTCGCGTCTTTCAAAGTAAAGCGCAAGGGAACCAACCCTAAGAATATGTCTTGGTGGTCACAACCTCAGGCTGTGGCTAACACTGTCGACGTGAGTGCGCCAAGAACTCCAAGTTCCTTATTGCAATTGCCGGTTCTGAACAGCGCTCAGAAGGCCGACCCCATTCAAGGTACGCAAGCTGATAAGGATGGGCGAGTAGCATCCAGCACAGATTACGTGGCGAACAACCCTGTAATCAAGGTCCTTGCTTCCAGCAACATAGGTGACAATTTCGCATCTGCTCTGGCTGCAGCGCCGTCAATGCAGCAGTACATCAAGAAGCGTGGCGATATCCAGCGCGGCGTGCTATCTGATCTTACTCCATATCGCTCTGGCCTTGCCGATACCAAGGCAGACACCAACGTATACTACCAACCAGGCTCTACAGAAGTCGATGGCTTCAAGGCTTTCTGGCGATTCCAAGGCATAGGCAACTCTACAGGTTTCGGTGACGGTCAGCTTCAAGGTCGGCGCATCAATTACTAACAGAAAACTTGGTCTGAACTATGGCTTTTGAAGATTTCTTTTCTGATGGCTACGACACCGGCGGATCGAAAAAGAGAGGATCCAGCGGCCCAGATCCCTCGCTCTATCAATGGGCTGGTGTATGGGGACCAGCTCTTTATGGTACCGGGTTTCAGATGGAACGGCCTTCGCCATGGCAGCCTAAGAAGCGCCGCGACGAAGAGGACGAGAAGCAAGAAGACCCTGGGTTCAGGCAGTCTATCTACGAACTCTTCACTATGGGTGAGGATGTTCCGGGTTTTGGGTATGACATTGTAGCCAAGTCGCTTTCTGGGGCAGGCGAAGCAGTCAACTGGGTAGGAGAAAAGCTACCCGGTTTGCGGCCATTCACAAATGAAGCATCAGACTTCTTCAACTTTGCATCGATGGCTGGCCCTCGTGGCGTGGCCAATGCTGTTGGTGGTGCGCTCGAATTCGGTGCACGCCTTGTGACCGACAAGCAGTACTATGGTACTCCTATCCAGCCGGAAAGCTACAACGCCCAAGGAAGACGTGTTCCGCTGACACAGCGCGGCATTGGTGCAGGCGCCGTGCTTGGCGATGCAGTTGACGATATCGCATTGGCATTTGCCACAGCTGGAGCATCGACCTATCTCTCTGCAGCAAGGGGAGTCAGTACAGCCCGCAGTGTATTGCCGGGCATGTCCGTCTTGGGAAGATTCGCTCCAGTCGCCAGCAGCGCTGAGCGGATTGGCGCCTTGGCTGGCAGCGCGGCAAGCAGTATTTACAGTGGCATACCACGAGTCGGCTCCGGAGATATCAGCCCAACCCAGTTGGCTGCAGAGACCGTAGTGCAAGCCCCATTCGACATGATGACGGCTGGGTTGATTGGCAACTCACGCCTTACGAACATTCTCGGCGATGCGTTGGTGGCTGGTACCGGTGGTGCTGTGGCTGGCGCTGTGCCGCTGGCGATGGAGGAAGGCTATACCTCGCAAGATTACTTGGCCAACCTCGGCCTGTCGGCCGGCATCGGCACTCTGCTTGGTGCTGCAACGAACATTGGCCGTAGGTCCGCGATGCAGGACCTAGAGATCGAAGGAATCAGACAGGCCGCACGTTCCGGTGGCGCAGTAGGGGCTCCGGCAGGCGCATCTTTCACCCCGGCTGGTCTGACCCCAGAAGAGCAGATAGTAAGGCAGCAGCTGGAAGCCTCAGCCCCACAAGCCGCAGCGCCAGCCAAGCCCGAGTATGTTTCAGATGCCTTGCTGCGCAAAGAGATACCTGAAGATGAAGCCAACAAAGCGGCTGCGGTTGCCGAGCAGGAGCGGTACCTAGATAATCTCTTGGCGACGGTTCCTAAAGAGAACTTGGCTAGGCTTCTCGACTTGCAGGTCACCGATCCTACGATTGCCACCGAGCAGGAAATCCGGGATAAGATCCGCAACGAATGGATCTATCAAGCTTCTAATGGCAAGGGCATTCAAGGTATCGACGAAGTGCTAAGCGCCGCTGGTCTATTGTCCCAGCCAGAAGTAGGACCTGCCGTAGCAGCACCTGCCGAACCTGAGGTAGTCGCCGGATTGCCTGTGGCGCCAGAGCAGCCGGTTGCTGAAGCGGCTCCTAGCGTGCAGCTAGATCTTTTCGCAGCTAGGCCAGTAGAAGAGCAGCCAGTAGCGCGACCATCGGAAGCGCCTACACAGATGGGCTTGTTTGGCTCGGAAGCTGAGAGCGGCTTTGCATACAAGGATGGCAAGGCCACGAAGATCGCCGAGACAATACCCGGTGGTCCGGAAGCGCAGACAAGGGTTTCTGTAGATGCCCGAGATGTGAAGACGGAAGTGCCACCGACTGTCGCCGACGCACTCAGTGGCGTCAGGGATGCTAACGGCAACCTTGTAGATCCAGAGCTCGTGTTCTATGGCCCGGACAATAGGCCTGATAACGCAGAGAGGGCAGGCCGGATGACTGAGGATGTCCTACTATACAAAGATCCTCAGGACGGCAACCTCTACGCAATTGATGGTCGCAGCAACTTGCTCAACGCCACGAACCCTGTGGATCCGCAGGACATTGTGCGCGACCCGGAAACAGGCGGCATCAAGCTGAGTGCAGAAGACCAGCCTAGAGCAACGAAGGTGTATGACAAGAACACCGGCAAGTTGGAAGCAGTGGTTATCGAAGGCGATGCCGAAGATGCTATCCGGGCTAGGACAGAGCGCAACCCAGAGCTCCGCGATATCGGAGGCGAAAGGGCTGCAGCTGAAGGAGAGGTGTCGCCAGAGAGAGCTGCTATCCCAAGTGGCGAAGCGAAACTCCTAGCTGACAAAGCGGGCCGCGATTACAACAGCGCGGTTAAAAGAGCGAAGAGACTTGCAGAGCAGAAAGAGCTTGCGGACGTTGAAGACAGCCAGCCGCTGGCTAGCCAGCCCAAAGTCAAGAAGTCCTACGAAGCGATGAAGGATGACTTGCTTGCCCTTGGTAGCGACCTAGTCAACAAGCGTGGCGTCAAGGTAGTCAAGAAGCCAATGGACGTTGAGCGCCGTGCTTTCGGCGACAACTACCAGAGGGGCAACGAGATCGACCAAGATATCATAGAGAATGGTCAACTCACCATCTACGCTGGCGACGAGCCGGCTGGGCATCCGCTCTCTGAACAGTCGCCGATTAAAGCTATCGATGGCTCGCCACTTACTTACTTCGATCTGCTCAACGCTACGAAGGCCAGCTATGGGAAGGCTAACGTAGAAGGTCCGCTATCTACTGAGGAAGGTATCGTGCAAGCTTGGGCACAATACAGTCCTAACTTCTCACCAAAGTCTTGGCCTGCGCTCGCACACGAAGCGCGCGACTTTCCAGTAGCAAGCATATCTAACCCTAACGTTGAAAGAGTTGCCGGCGTGGCCAAGGCCGATGCTTCAGCCCCGCCTGAAGTGGAAGTTGCTGTAGCTGATTTGGTCGGCATCAATTCAGTGACGCAACCTGATATCATTGGCGAAGTGCTGGACGTCAGTTCCCCAGAAGGGAGAATTGCCAAGAGCCTAGTCGAGAACATGAATGCGGCCCGAGCTGAAGCCGACCTGCCATTCAGTGGGGTTAAAGCTGAAGCCAAGAAGGCGCTGGTTGAGAAGCAGAACGCCTTCATGTCGGGCGAGCCGACAGAGGGTATCAACGTCAGCACTAAGAACAGATCCCCGCTATTCAATACGATCGCTAAATCTATCGGCATGCAGCCCGGGGAATTGGCAGCTGCCTTAGAAGCTGGCGTTACAGAGTTCGGTCCAGTGCGAGCCTTTGATGTTACTCAGAAGAAGCAGGCCTCTGGCAGGGTGGACACTATCGCCAAATTCGAACTGGATACGGAGTCTGTTAGACGTGTTGCTAAGGTAGAGCGTGTCGAAGACCTAGGTGTCGTAGGCAAACTAGATCAAGACAACGCCGAGAACGCTTCCCTTGTGCGCTTCGAAGCGGAAGTCCAAGAAGCTGCTAACAAGGTAGCACTGGATGTCGATAAGGCGACACTGGTAGACGCACTTTCTGGCGGCCCAGCTACGACGATGAATCAGCGCGTAGAAGCGCGCGACAAGATCAACTGGGAAATCAACAGGAAGCTTCGTCAGTCTTTTGACGTGGTTTCGAATAGCCTTGTCGCTGACACAGGCATACGGCCAGCTGCAGCACGCATGTACCTTATCAAAGCTACGTCAGCATCTCTGGACGCAGATGAATTCAGCCGCGTGGTTGATGCTGTCGACGCCTTAATGACACCACAAGAGCAGCAGCTAGCACAGAAGTGGGTAAGCGACGCCTTCCGTAAAGGCGACCAACGTGAGATCCGACTGTCTAGCCCTGGCTCGACTGCCCAGCCGACTACGATTGGCAAGGCTGTCAAAGACCTCTACGAATCATCTGGCAGAGCTGGCGACGCTGGCCTGACGAGCATCCGCTTAGCGGCCCAGACTGTCTCCGACCTAGACCAGGTACTTAACAACATCTCCTCTATCACGGAGATACCTAAGCCAGTCCTGCTTAGCATGCTTGACGACACAGTGTCGTACGCTAATGGCGTGACAGAGGCTGACATTGCTTCTGCGAGGGAACTGTTGTCTAAGAACAAGAGGATGTCCGAAGCTTTCAATGTTGCCAAGGATGACTTCTCTGTTCTGTCGAACTATTCGCTGGCTAAGGAGATCAAAGAGAAGAACTTGCGGGGCGATGGCGGCAAGCCAATCAAGCCACGCAACATCAATGGCGCAATCAGCAGCATCATCGGAACTGCGGCATGGTATGTTATCGACAACCAGATCCAAGAGTTTGAAGATGATGAGCTGTACATGGGCATCCCGGGATCAGTTTGGAAACGGGTTGGTGGCGGTGGTGGCTATGCTGCAGCTATGCTCGGCTTTACTTTCGCAGGGCGCAACGCTACTGCGCCAAGCTCGACTAGTGGCTGGGGCCGGATGCTTCGCGCTGCTGCGGATAGAACCGAGAAGCTCTCAGTAGCCAGCGGCTATGTAAATCTCAGCAAGCTGAGCGCAGCAGACCGGCAGGCGCGGCACGAGGCTGAGGTCACAGAGCAGATGCGGGCGCGCAACATCGACCCTCGTCAAGACCCTAGGAGATTCCAAGCTGAGGTTCAAAGGCGTGAGAACATGTACCGGTACTTGGGTGGCGATACGAAGATCGGCGCTGCTGTGAAGTACCTAGGCGGACTCACAACAATGAGCCGTACAGTTCCGGCTTTCAAGGATATCATTAGTTCTGCCCGTACGAAGATCCAGATCAAGACTAAAGATCTCTACCAGATGGGCGAGCAGGTGGCCAAGAGAACTCTTGACCTAAACAAGATCTATAAAGATGGCAGGCACGTAGATGCTGCCAATGAGTTCGACTGGCGGATGTCCAAGGTCAGCAACATGGAAGCCCAGTTCATTACTGGCACGCAGACCGGGAGCAACGAGAGGATCGAAACGAATGTTGTAGACTGGGATCAGCTCCGCGCTGGGATCCGAAACGATATCCGCGACAAGTACTTCTCCATCCCTGACCCTAAAGATCCGACGAAGAAGATTGTAGACCGCAAGGGTTACGCTGCTTACCTGCAGTGGCAGCGCAGCATGAACAACCTACGCCGCGCTCACTTGAAGGCTTTGGTGGCAAAGTCTGTTGGGGCCCCGGATCCTACTGACCTGGAAGGTTACTACCAAAGCCAGAAAGCGGAGAAGGAACTCGCTACTGCCAGCATCGGCAGCCTGAAGGATCAACTGGAAACTTCAGAGACGAACTACGGCGTAGCCATGAACACCTACATCGACGCACTGAACGCTGAGATGGCTAGGCTTGGGCTCGGCAAGAAGGAGTTCAACGCATACCTTGATGAAGGTGGTGAGGTCACCGCTGCATTCGCTGATGCGCGTGCGGCGATGAGTGGGGCTAAGGCAGATGTCAAGAGCAAGAAAGCTGAGATCGCTAGACAGCAGCAGTTCCTTAGCGACATCCGTCAGCGGATGGCCCAGATAGAAGACTTGCCCAGGATGATGCGCAAATCCATGCGCGATGGATATCTGCCACGCCCCCGCAACGGCAAGGCCAAGCACGTGTTGCGTGTCGAAGCTGAAGATGTTGGCATCAATGTGCGTTTCGAAATCGACGACGCTGCTGAAGTCAACCGGACCAAGAGCGACATCCTGCGTGAGGTGGCAATGCGCCGCGCGCAGAAGATGTACGACCCGCTGTACATCAAGGCAGGTGGCCAGGTAGCGGATTTGCCAGCGGCCATCACCCCAGAGAACATCGCGAAGATGTCGGATGCGGACTTGATCAACTTGCACTTGGACACTGGCAAGACATATTGGTCTAGCTATAAGCAGACGACCAGTGGCAAAGCAGTGAAGTCTAGCAAGGAGGCCAAGAAGATTGTAGCTAAGGCTATCAACCTGATTGAGAATGGTGGCAGTGCCTACTCAGCTTTGCGCGACGGGTCTAAAGACATCGTAGCTGAGGACATGCTAGACGACATCATCACGGCACTCGACGAGATGACAGAGTTCTCCATCAACCAAGCAGAACTCAAGAAGGCTCTTACTGACAGTGGTGCGTACAAAAGGATTGTGCTTGACAACGCACCCAGTTACGAGATCAACATCGGAGAGATCGGCCGGCTTGCTCGCCGACTGATCGCGCCACCAAACCCGAACCTTACGCGCCGACGTAACGTGGAAGGTTACTACGACACGAAGTGGGACGCGACCCAGAAGATGATCTACCTGGGCCAGCAAATCGAAACGATGCGCTATGATATCACCGAGGGTATCTCTCGGAAGATCATGACTGGCGCCGTTGACGAATTCTTGACGCTAGCTAGGCAGTACAACATCAACACTAACGTGACTGAATGGGTCAGCGACTACCGCGACAGGATCGCTGGTATCGGAGGTCCCGACTGGACAACGGAAGCCATTGCTAATGCTGAGCGAGTTGCTAGGCAGTACATCAGCGGATCGTCTTTGACGATGAACGTCAACGCTGCTATCTACAACAGGATTCTCGGCATGTTCTCTTCGGCTGCCGCAGGGTTGCAAGAGAAGGCGCGTGTGTTCGGAGCGCAGAAGTATGCTGCTGATGGCACCCTAGTTAGCGAAGTATTCTTCTCCAGTAAGCTGGAGGCAGACGAGTTCCTGAATAAGAAAGGCGTGCGTGGCGTAAAGGTAGGCGACGAATCGCTAGACCAGAGTTACGACGGCTGGATCCCGACGACTAAGTACCGGATGCGGAACATTGGTCCTGGAGTACTAGGGTCTACCATGGTTGCCATGCTTGCGCCGAAGACCGCGCTCAAGATGAAGGCCAGCTCTAGCCCAATGTGGGCCGCGCTCAGGGAGGAGATCAATAGGCTAGACCTACAAGACGCTACGTTCTCAGGCAGCATCTCGCAGTCGAAGCTCAGCGAAAGCCGCACCGCAGCTTTGGTCAAGCGGTTAGCTTACATCACGACAGAAAAGATTGAGCGAGCCAACAACCTCACGGCGCTGATGGTCTTTGCCGATGTATCCATGCGGCAGTATGGTGTTTCGGACGCCGACTTCATGGCGATGAGCCTGCCACAGCAAGAGGATATGATGCGTCGCATTGCACGGCTTTCAGAGGACGGGCGTAAGATGGCGCTAGAAGAGGGTGTGACCAGCGGCACGATGCCTATGGCTGAGGACATCCGCCGAGCAGCTATGACAAAGATCCTGGGCGATGCTGAAGCCGGGCGCAGGATGACGCAGGGTGGATACGCATCACTTGACAAAACGGCGCTTGAGGCTGGCCTAGACAGCGTTGCTGGTGGCATCATCTTGCAAACCTTCATGGCTCCGATCCTGCGCGGCCTTGACCTATCAATGTCTATGACTGTTGGGGTTGTGCGCGAGCAGACCGCATCAGGTAGGGGCTTCAAGCAGGCGATAAAGGCTATGGTTCCGGTGGCTGCAGCGTACGGTGTAATGGCAGCCCTCGTGGGCGCTGAAGCTACGCCGTTCTACGGGGATGCTGCGCTGGCTACCGAAGTAGCGCACGGCTTGCTGGAGGCAGCTAGCAGTGAGGAGGAACGTCGCAAGCGATCTTCTAAACAATACATGGAAGACTTCGCTGGCAGGATGTTTGAGAATGCAGGACTTAAGTACGAGCACGGCCAGAAGTACATGCGTGCCTTCTATACCGAAGGCTTGATCCGCTCCATGGCAGACGTTGCTATTGGATACGAAGGCGCTATCGCTGGTGCGGTCGTGCCTCCGGGACCTGGCTTTATCTCTAGCGTTGGCAAGGGCATGGTAAGGCTGGCTAAGGATCTTGGCGAGAAGGAAACGCTAGAAGCTCTCTACCGTCACAAGCGCTTGGTGATTGGTACGCAGCCGACAAAGGTAGTCGATGCCTTGGTGCAGACGGCGCGTGGCGAGAAGCTGGATAACTTTGGCAACCCCGTCATTGACCCAATCACGGGCCAGCCTATCGGTTACTCGTTCAACGACGGGTTAGTGCAGGCTCTATTCGGTAAGAAGTACAGCGACATCCGAACTGCTTCGGCTAAGTACAGTGATTCGGTACCTCTGTACTCTGAGCATGACAAGATGAACTACATGCGCACGGCTGTTAAGAACACGAAGTTCATCAGGTTCGGAGCGTCTGCGCAGCAAGAGTTGGATCTTGTAACTGCACTGTGGGCGGACGCCGCCAAGATTGAAAGAGATATAGCTGGATCAATGGGTGCCACTAAGGTGCGCGATGACATCAGCAAAGCTCGCAAGCTAGTAGACGAGTTCCTGAAGTCAGACCAGCCATTCACAAAGCTAGGCTACGTACCTAAGGATGCCGTCCTGCAGATCCAAGCCCAGGGTTTATACGACCCATCGGGACGCAATACATCCAATGTTAAGGACGCATTGTATGGGTACATCGACGACTTCTACGCTGCGGCAGCCACGCAAGTAGCCGTCAACAGGGCTTACCAAAGAGTTTTGGAGAAAGACCCTGACGCAGCAGCCGTGCTCCCGTCCGAAGTTCCATACGAGGTAACAGATAAGGCGATGCGGTTTGTTTTGGCAGGCAACTATCCTGAGGAGTACGGGCCAGCTGGGTCCTTCGCCATCATGAAGTTCCACACCATGTATCAGCGGGCAATGGGATACTACGATCAGGATCAATAGAGCATCGCGTCGTACTCAGATGGATGCAGGCCTGTACCCTTCTCATACAGAAGGCGTGATAGGCCTGCATACTTCCACCCAGAAACTATCTCTTCTATCTTGCGGCCACCTTCGGCCGAGCAGACGGCAATGCCACGATCTAGCATGTGGAGCCTACCGTCATCATACTTTTCCATGATCTCACTAAGCGATGTGTACACGCCTATAGCGCCGCTGACATGAGCAGTGACCAGCGGCGCACCTTCGACAAGGTAAGAGGCGTGGGGGAACATACCCTGAAGTCTGGAGCGTAGAGACTTGGATATGCTCTCACCTGTAAGTAAACTCAAAGCATCATGGCTACTGATGTAGATCATGCGACCGTAACCAATTGGCTTGCCGTTGTCATCGTACTCCACGACTTCTTTCTCAACCTCTTTGTAGATGTCCATAGGCAGGTCGCTGCCATGTGGCGTCTTGTAGTGAGCCATACGCACCGCTCCATCGTAAGCAGCTCGACGTGACTTAAAAACGTACGTCTCTTGAGATGCGGTGTCGCGCACTGGATAAGGAGGTGCATCGTGGACAACCATGGAGCCAATCGAATACCTGTCCCCGCTGAATCTATACGGCATCCTCACCATGGGGTCGCTTGAGGATTCAGAGTGAGGTAGTTCTTTGTATGCTAGGTAAGACTTCTTGCTGATGCCGGTCCAGAACATCTTGTACTGAGCCTGCATTTTCTTGATGTAGTCTTCGTCGCCGGACTCTAGCAACTTAGCATTGAGTGATGAAGTTGAGAATGGGCCGCGTAGCAAGGGGCCATTCAAGTCTAGGTGGTCTTCGCCATTGATATTCATTGTCACCCCGTGATTAACCCAAGCGCTGCCGCAGCAGCTGCATGGTAAGCGTAGTACTTCATATTGTGATACACCATAAATGGTGTTAGACACAGTACAGCCATGGCAAACTTAGGCGTAGTCATGTCCCCATGCTCTAGAATAAGCAGCATGTAGAGAGCGAACAGTGCGCAAGGCACGGCATGAAAGACCCAGTTGGCTGGCTTACGGAAAGACACATTGAGAAACCAGCCAGCGATAACTAATACGATAAGTAAGACCGTCATCACTCACCCCAAGATTGTGTGGAATAAGAAGAGATTGCTTCTGACATCTTAGATGTTTGGTTCAATGGCAGAGCGTTAACATAATTCATTGTGGTCTGTATGCTGGTGTGGCCAAGCATCTCCTTGGCCTGAAACACTCCTACCATATTAGCTACGATGCTAGCGGCGGTGGCTCTAAGCGAACGCATGGTGATCTTCCTGCCAAGTATGGCCTCAGTATCTGATAACGATATGTGGGCTGGCCTCTGCGGTGGGGTGCCTGATCCAACATACAGGCCCTGTGAGCCAAGGGGTAGGACACTGATAAGATTGTCGAATACATACGAGAACGGCTCGCCACTGGGCAGTGCGGTTGCAGGGCTTATGTGATGCACCTGCGGTGCCTTCCTTGCAGACTTCTGCCGTTGGAAGTAGAATGTTATTGAGTTTGGGCTTACCTCTACATCATAAGGCCACTGCAAGCGCAGCACTTGACCTTCTCTGCAGCCGGTCAGCAGGCCAAGGGATGCTGCGAAGTATTCGCGCCAGCGGAAGTAGTTGTGTGGCTGCTCACTGCATCTGCCTGACAAGTAGTTGAAGTACGTACGTAGTTCTTCTGGGTCAAGAACTAAGTCTGCCGCTTTGCTGGCAGGGGAATAGCGTGGCAACTTCTCACGCCATGATTTATACTGCTTGGCAGAGATGAGGTCGTAGTACTTACAGAAGCGTAAGAAAACGTTTGGCAGATAGTGTAGGGTGTAAGACCTAGGAGCTTCCTTGGTAGCGGATACAGCGCTGCGTACTAGCGCGTCCCCCCGTTCCCCTGACACGATGAGCTTGAAGAAATACTGAGAGCGCAGGATAGACGATGTCTCATATGCCACCTGCAGTGAGACACGGCCGCTACCAGTCCTGCTCGATGGACGGCGGCAGTAGCCGAATACCATAGCCAGTGCTTCCCGTTCAGTCAGAACCCTGGGCTCAGACAGATCGGGCATGGGGAGGTCGGGGCCGTCGGCGTCTGCTTTAGCAGTCCAGTAGCGAGCACCGATATGGTCCAGACCGCCGGCTTTATTGGAAGGCCTGCCTCTGCGAGGCTTAGTTGACTGTTCGCTTGTCATCGATGATAAACCTCAAAGTTTCTACATACTCTTCTGTGATACGTAGGTAGTCATCGCCAATTTTATTGATGCCACTGCGGCTGGTGTTTACTGTGTGCATGTGGGTGCTGCCGTTGAGCGACTTACTAAGCTGCCTGTTGAAGGCAACGTATGCTTCGACGCATTCCATCGCTGGGCTAGAGCCGAGCATGAACACGGAGTGCATTGAAGCAATGGTTAGGTTGGTCTTCTGATCCGATGTGATAGCGTCACATAGCTTCGCCGACTGGTGCATCCTGTGTTCTAAGCTGGCAAACTCAGCGCCTAGCATACCTAGGTTGAGGAAGTCTTCGTCGCTGATGTCTATCTCTTCATCATCGGCAACGGCATGCAGAGTGTCAGCAACCACAGTTTTGTAGTTGCACAGCGCGTCGGCATACTCCAGCTGCTTTTCTACCTGCTTGAGCAGTGAGTCACGTAGCAGCTTCCGCGACTCCGAGTCTTCGAGTTGGCGCAGCTTGTCTAGGCTGTCGCCGAGTTCACTTATATCCATAACGCTCCTATATGGTTATTGTTGAGAGAGCTTCGAGGACACGGCCTCTTGGCACATCTCAATGTATTGAATAGTCTTCTTCGTCAATGTGATTGCCTTGCCATCCGACGTGATGTAGCCGTACTTGCCATTGCCTAGATCTTCTACGTCGATGTGTGCCTCAGCGATGACGCCGTTCGGTAGCACCTTGAGGATCTCTACGTTGTGGCACAGCAGTACCCTAGTACCTGTGCGATCATCCATTACTGTGTAGCCGAAGGCAGGCAAACAACAGACGTTGCCGTCGGTGGCATCCTTCAGCGATCTGATGATGTCGTCTACTGTCTTAGCGTATACCGTCCTGCCCTTGGACTTGCTACCCTTGGGGCGCATCCTGTTGAGGCGGCGCAGTAGGGAGCGCCTTACTGGGGCTTGCATGTTTGCTCCTAAAGAATACTGCTGAGTAGCTGCATGGCCCTTCATTGCCACGCATCTGACGAGCAGACAAATATTGTGTGTTAGATGGATGGGCGCAGCCAGGCTTGGCAGGGTTTGACCTCATCCAGTAAGCGCAGTCAGCGCACGGTGGTGTATGTTTGTTGTTCATTGCCTAGGAATAAATAGGCCGCCCGAAGACGGCCTCCCATTACACATCAATCTGGGTGTTTAGATGATTGGGTTCGGCTATAGGCAACACCATATCAGTTATAACTTCAGCCCCAGCATGGTGACCGGCGGCTTCTTCCAACATATCGACAAGCTGCTTGAACTGTTCGTCCAAGGTACCACGCAGCTGCACCACTGGCAGCGACGGGTCATACCATCTATCTTCTTTGTTCATCTTGCAACTGTCCTTTCATCCGGGCTGCCTCGCCACGCAGCATCTCGAACTCAATGCTGTTCACTGGGGTAGGCACCTTGATACTGGAAAGATACGACCGTATGTGCAGCGCCAGCACATCACGGAAGAACTCCGGATCCGCTGGTGCCACAGCCATGGCTAGCGCACTGGCTAGACTCTTATGTTCATCCGAGATTGCCATTACGGGGATGCCAAGATAAGGATGTCTCATGAACTAGCAACTGCCTTGTCAACAGCCTCACGTGCTGCACCGTACGCAGCGTTCATCGTGTCAAGGTCGTGCTCCCGAATGCCAGCGATGTTTTCCCATGCGTTGTTGTTCATTGCTTTGCTCCCTTCAGGTGTACGATACCGTAGACAATAGTGATTGTATTCTCGCTGTCAATAGACGCCGTCACCATCTTGTACACTCCGTTACATGTGCTTGCGTAGATCTTGTTGCCGATCTCATTCTTTACCTCCAAGGTATTGGCTAGCTTACCCAGCGAACCAAGAGTCTTGACCACGCCAATAGCCTGGGCGAACGTACCTCCCTTGATCTGGACGGCGAAGCTCTGGTACTTCCCCTCTTTGAACAGCAGGACGTACGTGTATCCGTCCTCCTCAAATGCGATGTGGTTGCCCTTATCCTCGATGATCTTGTAGCCCGTCTCATTCAACGCTGCACGGGTGACGCTCCGGCTCGAACCGTACGGAGCGATGCGCTGGGCACACGCCTCCATGTTCGTCGACTCCGTGATCAGCGACCCAAGCACCTGAGCCGACAGTAGTGTAGTGGCCACCAAGCTGATGGCCACGGATAGAATTGTTGTACGCATGGTACGCTCCCTAAAGAATAAAGGTTATGCTGCTACTTGCAGCGTTACAAGGTTGTGAAATCCAAATCAATCGAAGCAACTGTGCAAATCCTTCCGTCGCGGAGTTGCAACGTGACAAACCCATCGTCACTGTCGTCAATAAACTTAGAGTTCTCGACGTCACTAGCCGAGAGCTCCTCGTCGCTATCCTCGCAGATGATCGAATCGTAGCCGTCTTCAATCAAATCACTGCGCATTTTTACGAGTGTCATGCTGCCTCCTTCAGTTGGCTGTTGGCAATGCCGGGATCTTTGACAAAGTTGCTAGCGTCTACCTTGGCCTTGCCCTTGGCAGTCAGGCCTACGATCACGCCCTTGGGATCCAAGAACCGCAGGTCGTGCTTGTCACCATCGATGACCTTGCGACCATACCATACCTCCGGCAGGATCTTGCCAGCAAAGACGACAGCTACGTTCATGCGACGGGACAACGCTAGCTCGACGTGATCCATGTTATCACCACCGTCACTGAACGTCAGGTGGTAGTTGGCAATTCCGTCAACGTCACGGTTCGGCAGCTTGGTGTAGTCGTAGAACTGTACCTGTGGGTACGCCTCGAAGATCGTCTTGCCATCGTATGGCTTATACATCTCCCAACGGATATCGCTGGTGCCATTGAGGCGCAGCGAAAGCTTCTTGCCCTGCTTGTCACAGCGACGCAAGGCACGGTCGATCTCCTTCTTGAGCATAGCAAAGAACTCGTCGCGCTGCTCGAAGAACATCTTCGTCCTAGCGATGCGTGCCAGCTGCACGTTGTTGAACCTGCCACGACCTGCTGTGTTGAGGCACGAGTCCTTACACAGGCCAGCCAGTGGACAGGTATTGTATCCTGACAACGTCGACGGTGCCAAGTGCATAACGTATGGCAGGTAGTTGTCAATGCCTGAGCTCTTGCTCATCTTTGCCTGCGTCGCAGGCGGTGATAGTAAGTACATACACGACCCTGTATGATGTGGTTAAATTTTGTACCTGTCGTGGATAACATCGTACATCGTCTCGCCTACCTTCAGGTAGTCCGCTCCTTCTGTGCGCAGTAGCTGGCCGAACCAGATCTGGTCGTGTTCATCGAAATCCTCCAAGTTATCCGATGCTTTTTTCAGGACCCATTCGCTACTGATCTTCTCGCTAACTGAGTACCGTGGCATGTAGGTTTGTCCCCGTGATAGTGTGATAAATGTGTGCGTCGTCCTGATCTTCAAGATACGCAGTGTCTACAAGCTCGATCAATACTTCTTCGCCCAAGAAATAGCTGCACTGGTTAGCGTAGCCCTGCACCTTCTCGAGCAGCTCCTCAGTTACTTGATCCTTGTTGTACGGTACAGCCACGTCGTGCAGTGCATCGATGCCGGCAGGACAGTGGCCCTCGTGGAAACTGTACACCGTGCAGTGCCCAGGCGCAGCTTCCCAGTAAGGGAACCACAGCTCGAGCGGCCCATCGTATTTACTGGTTGCAAGAATTGCTTTCTCTTTCATCGTCGTCTCCTTTAGTTATTGTTTACAGAGAAAATGACCTAGCCCTGTTGAGGATGTCATCGAAAAGGATCGCTTTATTCCGTTGCTCACGCATCTTCCGAAGATCCTCTGGATCAGCGTTGTTCCAAATTTCATATTCGCCATTAATCTCACATAGGCTGATACACTGCGTGGGATCGCCAAGGTTCTTTTTGCGTGGCATGCATTCCACTGTCTCAATGTCCAATTCCAAGTAATGGAGGTGTCTCTCAGACACCACGTATTCAATAGCTTTCTTCTTCGCTTCTTCAAAACTCTCTGCCTGGAATTCGACGCGCGTTTCCTCCCAGACAGTGGACAGTTGGTCTATGCGAAACTTGAATGTTTCCATCGTCGTCTCCTTATATTATAGGTAATTGATGTCGATCTTCTTGAACGTCTCAATCTGATCCCTACCGATCTCGAACTTGAACCCTTCGATGTGGCCTTCGATCACACCGTACGGGAACTTGCCAGTAAACTCTGTAGTCTTGACCTGCTCTGTATCCCACAAGTACTCCTCGTAATGCACAGTGCCTACCCACCCTGTTTCCTGTAGCTCCTTGGCCTGCACCCATATCTCCGTAGCCCACTTGCTCTCCGTGATCTGTTTGATGTACGAGAAATCACTGAAGTGATACAGCTTATCGTACAGCAGCGAATCAATTGAGGCCTGAACGTCTTCGCCGTACTTCGCAACCCATGCACGGCAATCTTCATCGCACCAGTGCGGCTTCAACATCGCAACCATTTTTTCTACCGTTGTCATCGTCGTCTCCTGTTGGTTGGTTGTTAGTTGCGTTGTCCCACAGCATGTAATCGTCTTCGGCACCGGGTTCGGTACCATATAGAAACTGTGTAGGGCTGCCACCGTATTGGCTAGGGTCCATGCTTTCAATCGTCTGTAGATCTGGCTCGACAAGATTATTTATGTCGACCAAACCGTCTTCAAGCAAGGCGATGACCTTTTCTTTTGCTTCTTCGTACGTCTCTGCTTCGATTTGTACCTGTCCATCTTCCCAAATGGTAGAGATTTGACCTACGCTAAAGGTGAACTTTTCCATCGTCGTCTCCTGTTGGTTGGTTGTTAGTTGCGTTGTCCCATACGACAGTGTAATCGCCGTCGTAGCACGCTAAGCGTTGGCTGTACGGTAGTTCCTTGTATATGCCGGGGTAATATTCTTCCTCCGTATCCCAAAGGAGCTCGAGTTCATAGCGTACCTTTTCATACATCTCGCCAGATTCCGCCATGGCGGCTGCTTTACGCTTGGCTTCTTCTAAACTGCCGGCCTCGATAGACACCATGGCTCGACGCACAGCTATAACGTATTGCTCGAATCCGAATTCAAATTCTAATTCAAACTCTTCCATCGTCGTCTCCTTTAGTTATTGTTTACAGAACGTGATATAATCTCGCAGTCAGCTACTTGGTTCTTCCTCAGTCCGTACCACTTGCCAGTCTCACGGCTCTGAATGATATAGCCGTCCCTTCCTTCCGGCGTGGAAATCACTACGGCTTCCTTGTCGTAGACCTTGATGACGTCGCCAACATGCAGCACACGCTTGGCACGCTCTTGGTGTGCTACCAATTCGTCACGCCACTTCCGTGACCATACGTATTTGCTAGGGCATTCTTCTCCGGCGATCTCCAGGAACTTCACCGGGCAGTCGTAGTGATACGGACCCATCATCTCTTCCATAGGCTTGTATCCCCATTCCTTTTCGCTCATGCTAAAAAGCAGCAAACCAATGTACCGCATTGGCTTCTCGGTCTCGGGATCCGTAGTCTCAGCAACAAACCAGTATTTGTTGCCTACGTACTTGCCCTTGACAATCTTCCTGTCACGCTTCAACTCTTCGACGATCTGTTTCTTCGTCGTAAATCCATAGAATGTACCCATGTCAGTGTCCTTGTTAGTCTAGTAGATCAAAAATGTAGTCACCCTCGAGGCCGAACTCATCCAACAACACTTCTTCGGGGTCCCGTCCGTATTCCAATACCATTTCCTTGGCTTCCGCAATCATCTCCAATGCTTCGTCACGACTATATCCGTCGCGCTTCATCAATACAGCAAGCAGTGAACGCATAGCGTTGTCCTTTGATAGTAGGTAAAAAAATAGGCCGCACACAACTAGCGTACGGCCTTACGTCGTCAACAGTTCGTGGTCTATGACCACTGTTCTAGATCGTCGAACATCGTCACGTTGTCACGGAATGGATACCGTCCAATGTAGACGGCATGCTCCGCCATGAACACGTCGCACTTCTCGCCTAGCTTCTTGCTATCGCGATGCTCGTAGTCCACTACGATTAGTTCTGTGCCAGCTGGGATAGTCTCGCCGTATAGGCTTACCGTATCCCTTGCAAGTTTTGCGTTGTAGATCATTCGTCACCTCCAAATTTTGCATGCCATTCAAAATAGTGTTCTGCTATCTCGAGATAGTCGATGTCCGGCATCAGGTCGATGACCATACGGCCGTACGCGTTGTCCGGTAGGTATTCGGCCTCAAGGTCGTGGATCTGTCCGTGGATCCAGTCGGCCAAATCTTTGGCGGCTTCTGTTTTGTCGCCGTCCGTTCCTAGTTCCGCCAGGATACGGTCACGTTCCTGATACAGTGCGTCGTCACCGACGATCTCGCACAGCCACATACTAACTAGCCACGTGGCGCGGTTTGTCCATCCATTGTAACCCATAGCATACCCCTACAAATAAAAACGCCCCTACGCTTACGCAAAGGGGCAAAAAAATGGTTGTTCGTTGTTACGTCGTCAGTCTACGCGGAAAATGTAGACGGTCTGGTCGTCATGCGTTACGACGTCCGGAAAGGTTGCCAGCAAAGCAATGCCAGCAAGTACGCCAGCAACAAATAGGATAACGTACGCAATGGCACGCATCCACGATGCGAAAGAGTCGGGAACCATAGGGGACCTCCAGGAAAATAGTAAACGAAAATACCGAACCGCCCCAAATAGGACGGCTCGGCGCGTTGTCTGTACTTTGTGCGAAGCTATACGGATACAGTACCGCACAAGGCACAGAGAGTGCACAGTCTCACGTATATACGTTGTCTGTACTTTGCCCCTTGCACTGTGGCAAGTTTGGCGCAAATTGTGGAGCGCGTCGCGCTCTATTCGGTCAATGCTGCGAGTCTTGCCACGTCACGAACTACGGGGACGGTCACGCGTCCAGCTCCGTCCATAGCGTAGCCAAACAAATACCACAAACCCGAAACTTTCAAGTTTTGCCGTTCTTTGGCCTTGTGTTGTAGCTGTTCCACTGTGTCGGTCACTTTGTCGGATAGTTCGTAGATAGTACGTCGCCGTACTTCTGTGCGTACGTAATCCGTGGAGCGCGTAGAACTTTCGCCCAGATATAGCACCGTAGCCCGATCAAAACCCGCGGAAACTATGCCAGAATTTAGAGAGTTCGCAAAGTTCACAGCGTGGTCATAGCTTGAAAACAGTTTCACCTTTTGGCGTTTTGGATTCCATACGCCTATGTGCGAACCATTGCACGTATATACCGCGTATACTTTGTGTCCACCCGATAGCGGTACGTGGTATCGTCGTACTTCGTAATATTTCATGCTCTTACCTATTGGAAATCTTTGGGGGCCACCTCATCGGACAGCCCCTAACATTGCCAACGGTACACTATTTGCGAACCGTCATAACATCGCCGAATCGTTCTTGCGTAGCTTCAAGAGCCGCGGAATTGCTGTACTGTTCGGCCGTAATCTTGTCGGCCACTACAATACGTGCGCCCGTGTCTAATCCGCGGAATTCCGCTCTGGCCTTGCGACCGATAGCCCGTAGAATCAGCACTTGTTCGTATTCGTTGGCGTCAAGTACTACCGCCGTTGATACGTCAACGTTGGACAGTGCGCAAGCTACAGCAATACGGGCGCGTTTGTTTGCTTCCTTGTTGGTAGCTTTTACCATTGCTTCAAGGTTGGCGAGTGCTGGAGAACTTTTCATAATAAACCCCTAAAAAATAAGTTGTCAACGTAGGTGCTGGCCTTATGGTAGAGACTTCAACCCCTACAGATACACAGTGGCGAAACGTGTTTTTTGTTGTTCGTGAAAAGGTACAAGGGGTGCAGCACCACGAAAACAACAAAGAGGGGGGGGGGTGTACATCACACGCGCCAGGGGGCGGCTAGCATGCATGTCACCACGTAAAACAACCGCCATTTCTGAAATCGCCTCTGATGCCCCTCTACCCTCCTACCCTACCCTGACCCACCCTCAAGCTATTCAAACGCCTCCTGCGCAACGCTAGGCACCTGTTTCGCACATCCTAGGGTCGCCCTCTGAGTTGTTCATCGTCCTGAGCAGATCTACTCACGGGGAGCGCGGCGACAGCCAAGCGCGACCTGACCTGAGTCGCAAGGTTGCTCTCTCGCGCGCGCATACACGCGCGTTACTAAAAGTTACCTTACTAACTCTTACTTGTGCATACTCTTCGTTACACTACGAGTATGCACTGTAAGTTAGTACTACTATAGTTATTACTTATAGTAATTACTTAAGAATACTCTTACGCGCGCACGCGCGAGCACACGCATACGCGCACGCGCGCGAGGAGGTTGCCAATGTTCCAGAAACTTTCTAGCTTGCGACATGCCGCACATGAACTCCTCAATCCCCCAGCACATCTACGGTTTCGTCGATCGTCAGATCCTCTACGGGCTGGACAAAGCGACCACTGGTTTCGAGCCATGCGTGATCTTCGGCGTGACGTCAATCCCATCCCGTGCCCTGCACTTTTCGATTCTGTGCGAGAGCGGCGCTCAGTGGGCTCGAATCCCCCTACACATGCTACGACATACCTCTGGCCTAAAAAACGCCTCAGACGCGACGGAAGAGGGCAAAAACGGGTATCCTATCACTCACGATCTATCCGACTTGCAGATCTGGGACGCCCATGGCTGGGATTTCTCGGTCGTGCAGTACGAGTACCTCCGCGAAATGGGGTGCCGTTTCCGCAACAGGGCAGGGGAGTGGATCCCGGCCTCGTACTGGTTCACCCTCGACCACACCGACAACGGCTACTCGCAGTATCCACCGGAACATAAGTGCTATCATTTGCTGCTACTTGAGGATGGTAGCGGACAAATCGCTGCAATGCCAAACAATCGGATCTTGTGGCATGACGATTCTTGGGTAAAACCGGGCCACCCGCTCGACTACCGTGTGATGGCCTCAGAGACCTGGCACGCCGAGCAGGGGCGTAATGGCGACCTGACGTCGATGTTGCGGGATTAGAGCTTCTGGGTCTTCAGGAAATCTCTAACATTCTTCGCGATGGTGAGCGTAGGCAGGTTGTAGGCATACGTCAGGCGGGTCTTGAAGTTGCGTACCTGCCAGCGATCTTTCGTGCCGTAGACCTCGAGGCCCGACTCTTCGTCGACCGTGAAGTAGTTGCAGTAGAAATCTGGCTCTACGGAGATCAGCAGCTTGCCGCAGATATGGCGCTCTTCGCCTCGGAGGTCGTAGGTCTTGCCACCGTAAATGCAGTTGTAGCACTTCTCGGTGTAGTCCTTCTCGGGGTAGTAGGGTTTTTCTCCGATCATCGCTCTAAGTCCTTGTTTAGTTCGTACTTGCGTGTGATGTCGTTACGGACGATCATCTTGGTTTTGAACAATTTTCCAATTTCTGTCTCTGCCTGCTTGCGTGTCATGCGCAGACCCGTCTCCATGCGAATGCGGATCTCATCGTAGGTAAGCTGATTGTTGCCGATGGTGTTCCAGGCGATGGACATCAGGCGATCCTTCTCGATGATCTCCTCAACAGGGCGGTAGGTCATGTTCAGCGACGTGAACATCTCCTCGCGGAAGTTCCATTCGAAGCGTGCGCCGAGGTTGTCAGTGGCATTGCGGACCTTGCCGTGCTTGTAGTCGGTGGTGAGCTTACGTACGCCACGCTGATCGTCTTCGCGCTGGAGGAGGAACACCGACTCAGCGCGCCTGATGAGCTCGGATCCTAGGTGGCCACGGGCTTTCTCGTCGTTAGGGTTGGCGTGGATGGTCCCGAAGATGGCCACCCGGTGCTTGATGATGAGGCTTCTTAGCCCTGAGGCAAACTTGTCTACCTCTTCGGCGTCGTTGACGTCCCTGACGAAGTCGCCAAATCCGTCGATGATGATCAGGGCATAGCCCTCCGACTCGATAAGGTTGAAGAGCAGATCCATCCGGGCTTGGTTGCTGGGCACGGTAGTCCAGAGCTGGAAGTCTACGATGCTCTGGGAGAAGGACGAGCCGTCGGGCATGGTGTCGTCTTCAGGGCTGCGGATGCCGGAGCGCAGGAGCATGCGTCTCCAAGAGCCGTGGTGGTCATCGATGTCGCGCTCGGAGTCGATGTAGAGGACCTTTCGCTCGTAGTTGAGGTTCACCGACAGGCCGAAGGTATCGCTTCTGGGGTTGAGCGCCGAGGAGCAGAGGGCCTCGCAGACGGCTGATTTGCCGACGCCGGGCTGTGCTACGACCACGCAGATGTTACCTTCCGAGGCGATGCGGTAGCCCATGCCGCCGTTAGGGCTGATCGTTACGACGGGCTCCTTGGGGACTGGCTGGTTGTCCCAATTGGGGACATAGACAGTTGCCGAGGTCGCCTCGATATCGTAGTGCTTGCGTGGCGCTTCCTTCGATTCGTAAAGATCAAGCATGCAAAACCTCACGTTTGACAAGTTCTAGGACGATATCACCGATATCTAGGCCATCTGTTACCTTGACTTTGTGGCTCTTTGCTAGGGCGGCAGTGTCGATGTAGTAGTGGTCGACCTCGTAGATCTCGCACATCTTGCCGATACGGCTAGCACCACGCACTCCAGCGTCGTCGTTATCCATAACGATGGTTACTTTGTGGCCTTTGAGGTCGCGGAGCTTCTGTGCTGTCAGCGATGTGGCTCCTCCTGTGGCGACGAAGTGCTTCTCAGGCCAGTGCAGGGACGCTATGAGGGCTGACTTCTCCGACTCTACGAGGTAGATAGGGGCGTCTTCGGGGACGGTGGAGAGACCCCATAGTCCTGGGCGGAAGCCGCGTGCCTTGGTAGTCCAGTTCCACAGCCGTGGGGAGGTGTCATCGTCCTGCGGTCCGCCCGTGAAATAGCCGTATACCGCCGGGAAATCTACCAGCCCACCGTCTAAGGCAATGGGGATGCCGGGCTTAACGCGCTTGCCGGTTTCGGGGTCATACCACATCGTCTTGGTGCCGGTGACTTCGCCGTCCTGATTTGTGTGGACGAAGATGGTGTTGCCCTTGGCGTCTCCACGGATGAGTGACGCTAGATGGCTGCTGGTGATGGAGCCCCAGATGGACTTGAGGTAGATGCCAAGGTAGTGCGGGCCGTCTGGCAGGGCGTCCCAAGGTATGGTGACCGAATCCTCGAGGTACTCCTCTTCGAAGTAGAGGCCGTACTGGTCGCCTAGGGAGGCCATGACCTGCTCTAGGGTAGCCCTATCTGGCAGGCTGGACTCGCCGCAGGAGTGGCAGTAGCCATAGTGACGGCTGGAGGTCATACGTTCCCCCAGCTTTGCGATTGGCGCCCAGCCCCTGCGAGCCCCACAGAAGGGGCAGGTCTGACGCTTGTTGGAAAATCTAAGCTGCATAAACGTTTCCGTTGTTGATGCCGCAATATCGGGGTCTTCTGGCGTCCGCGCAAGGGCTTTGTTTCCAGAACTATATGCAACTAGATTTGTGAGCTGCGGCAAAGCAGTAGATAGTAACGGCTTACGTACCCCAGGTTCCTGTGGATAAAATGATTTCTTTTTCGGCTCGAGATGTATGTAGATTTGTGTGTGGTCAGCAGCGCACATATCTCAGACGTCATGCACGATGTCCTCTCTGGAGCCGGCGTCGCAGTGCCTGTTGATAAGTTGGCGGCTAATACACACGACCCAGCAGAGAATTTTTGGATGTATGCAGAGCGCTACACGGGCATGATGCTGATGGTTTCTGCTGGGCAGGAGCTGGCGTTTTTGGACGTACGCAAGAAGTGCTTCACGCTGGAGCGGAACGAGACGAGGGAGATACGCATGGACGGTGGCGGCAAGGTACGCCTGCATTGCTACCTGAGATACCCCATGCCCGGCGAGATGCTGGATGCTGCGCTGATCTACACGCCAAAGGGCGAGTACGTCTACATCAACATCTCAATGAAGCCAGTCAGGATTCCTGAGTTGATTGCCAATGAGATCATGTTGGTAAACAGTATTGAGAAGGTGGTGCGATGAGACCACGCTGCGGAGTGCTTTACAACGACGGTACGGCACGTATGCCAGTGGGTAAGAGCCGCTTGGACATACCACGGCACCTCGTTCCGAAGCTGATTAGCTTGGGTGTGGAGTTCGCACCGACGTATATGTCAGCGCCGATCCCTACTGGGCGGCCGGTACAGGAGACGGTAGAGCTGATCTCGGTGGCGCTGATGCCGGAGAAGCGTCCGAAGCGGGTGCTGTCAAAGGACAAGAAGCCTACGAGGGTGTCGATACTGCAGATTGAGGACGAAGACGGCAACGTGTTCGAGATCCACAACCTAGCATCATGGGTGCGTGAGGAGTTCCCGACGGAGTACTCGAAGGCCTACTACGCCTTCCTGCGCCGCCGTGGGTACAGCACCTACAGGATCGTGACGAAGGAGACAGTGGTCATCAAGACCTAGCAAATTAGGAATCTGGTTCCTGATTTTCAGGGTAGTTAGTCCAATTTTCGTTTACTGAAGGGAGTTTTATGTCTCAAGAGATGGCCGACGAGCGTAAAGAAATCGTCGCAGAACTGACAGAGTGGGGGTGGACGCCAGTGAAATTGAAGATCCTGAAGGGGATCTTACCACCAGATACGCAGCTCGAGAACCTCTACGAGTTCCTCTACCGCTGCAGGCAGTACAATCTCGATCCTATCGACAAGGAGCAGATCATCCTGCAGGCTCGCAAGAATAAGAAGAGCGGGGAGGTGTTGTTCCAACACGTGGTGGGCATCGCAGGCCGCCGGATCCTAGCCGAGCGGACTGGGCGCTACGCGCCAGGCTCACCTACAGAATACAAAGTCAAAGAGGTGAACGGCAAGGAAGTGCTGCACTCGGCTAAGGCCTACGTCAAGATCTGGCACAAGGAGTCGGACACGTGGCATGAGGTTGCCGAAGAGGCGTTCTTCGAGGAGTACGTCCAGACGATGACGGACTACAACTCTGGCAAGAAGACGGCGATGGGTCTGTGGGCAGAGAAGCCACGGACGATGCTCTCGAAGGTAGCCGAAACACGCGCTCTACGCCGTGCGTTCCCGGACATCTTCAGCGGTGTCTACGACGAGGCGGAGTTCGACAAGATGGACTCGGAGGTTTCTGCTCCAGAGCAGCCAGCACCGAAGAAGCCGTCGGCGGACATGATCAAGGCAGCACAAGAAAGCTTGGCAAAGACCAAAGCACCAGAACCTACCACCCAAGAGACAGGAGAAGAGCAATGAATTTTCTCGCACTGATCGCCTTTGCGATGATCGCCGCAGCGTTCGCCTCAAGCATGTACAGCATGTACATCATGCTGAAGGTCTCCAACAGAGTCGCCGACTTGGAGGAGGACATCAAAGAGGATATTCCTGATCTCCGCGAACGCATCGAGCAGGCACGCAGCTACATGTACTGGCTCAAGAGCACTGCCGATGAGAACGGCGTACCTCGCGGATACGCGACATTCCGTCCACGGTACAGCGAACGCACTTCTATTTCCGATGGGCGCATCTACGACGGCCTGGAGCGGCAAGATGGCCACGCATAGCAGCTACACCGCGGTCCGCAGCTCCGGCAAGGAGGAGTGGCTGCAGCAGCGCAGGGACCTAGGGATCGGAGCTTCGGAAATATCATCGATCCTTGGCATGAATCCTTACTCAGCAAGCGGCAAGGTGTTCTACGACAAGATCGGCCTCGGCAAGCCATTCGAGGGGAATGTCCATACGTTCATGGGTAACTACTACGAAGCCTCTGTGGCCGAGCTGTGGCAGTACTGGGACCCTGCTGTCGGGATGCAGTCTGTCGTTGACAACTTCAACGCAGGCAAGCCAGTGCGTAAGATGCGGCGTATCAACGCCCTGCTGCAGAGCAACGAGCATCCCTTCCTGCTGGCAACGCTCGACCGTAGGTTCCAGCACAATGGGAAGTCTGCGGTGCTGGAGATCAAGACGATCTCTGGCTGGGAGCAGGACAAGTGGGAGCATGGCGTGCCGCTGCACTACCTCTACCAGATCCAGCAGCAGTTGCTGGTGACGGGATGGGAGTACGCCGAGCTGTGCCTGCAGCGCGATGGCAGGACGCTGGAGGTGTACGATTTCGAACCCAGCCAGCCGATCTTCGATGCCATCATCGAGCGCGGTGCGGAGTTCTGGGGACGTGTGACGAAGGCTCGTGAGATCCTCGCCAACGGTGGCACGGAGAACGACATCCAGCACTTGGTGCCGGAGCCCGATGGTACGCCAGCGTACACCGAGTTCATGAAGGAGCGCTTCCGGGACAAGGAGGCATGCAACGCCTACATCGAAGCTGACATCAAAGACTACGATCTGGCTCTCGAGATGATCCGCCTAGAGCAGCAGAAAGAGGCTGCCGAGCAGGCCTATGAGAAGGTGGTACAGGATATCAAGGCAAGGATTGGTAATTTGGACGGTATCAACTTTGGTGAGGATTTCGGACGTATTACCTGGCGCCCCAACGCCAAGAACGTGCGGGTCTTCAACAAGAGATCGTTCAATGCACACGCTATGGTGAAGTACAATGCCCCAGAAGTTCAAGAGGAAGGAACATGATGTCCAATCTGCGATCATCGATTTCTTGGTACGCGCATGCGGTATGGAAGCGGTTCGCTTCAATTCTGGAGCTACGCTATATGGTAGTGGTGCTAGCAAGAGATTTATCTTCTTCTACACGTGGTTTGGCAAGATTGGCGCGAAGATGCATAAAGGCGTACCTGACGTGTTTGCGTTCTGCCCTACGACGGGTATTTCCTGCTGGATTGAGGTAAAGAGGGATGGCAAAAGCAAAGAGCGACCAGAGCAAGAGCGCTTCCGCAAAGCCGTCGAAGCGTCCGCAACGTTTGCCATCGTCGCAAGTAGCGTGGATGAAGTGGCGGAATCAATCATCCCAGAGCTACGTAGAAGAGGTAAGGACATTCGGTGGATGGGATATCACCATCTTCAGGACGAAGGGGATGGGGTACTCGCCGATAGCAGTGACCGGGCCTCTGGAGAACAGGGTGACGATGGCGCCGAGGCAGGAGAACGGCCTGTCGAAGTGGTACGCAAAGGAGCTAGACGCAAAAAGAGCGATAGCTAAAATGATCATTTACGCCAACCGGATGGCGAAGATTCTCCGGCAGGAAGGAGGCGACGATGCTGAGCGACACGCAGATCCATGAGTACGCCATGAAGATCTACGACCACGGCAACCACGAGGCGCTGGATAACAGCATGGCGACGTTGAGGATGTTGGCGGAGAATGGCATGGCAAAAGACGCTCAGGCGTTGACGCAGCACTTCTGCCGGCTGGCAGGTCTCGACACGATCGACTATCAGGACTTCATCAAGTGCATTGAAAAGGCACTGAATTACAAATCACTTACTGAAAGGGAGGAAGACTCTTATGAGTACCGACTCGCACACTGGACAGACCCCTGGTACTACAACTCCAGAGGAAACGGTTAACGGCGACCGCATCTTCAAGCTGGCATTCATCGTAGCTGAGAGCGGCCAGATCGGCGTCCGCGCTGACAATGGCGGCCTGAGCACCCTAGAGCAAATCGCTTGCTTGCAGGTAGCTATCGACGCTATCGTCTCCTCGATGAAGCGTGCCTTGGACGGAGTGGAAGAAACGGAAGGCCAATGAGCTACGTAGACCATAAGGCAGAAGCTCTATCGTGGTGGGGCATAGGCAACTCGGCAGCGGCATCGCTAAGCCGAGGCGCCGCCCTGCGCGACCTAGCGCATCTGGCAAAGGTCTCGCTGCGGGAGTTGCAGGAAGCTGTCGAGGTAGCCAAGGTGTATAGCACCGAGCGCGACTTTGTGGCGGCCTACGACAGCCACGATGTGGACACCCCGGGCATTGAAAAGAGCTGGCGTACGTTTGTTGCTACGCAGGGCTTTACATCAGTTACGGTGGGGGATCTGAACGAGACGGTGGATCGGTCAAAGAAAACTATCCGTGAGGCTGTGCATATCGCGCAGTCGATGGTCGACAGGACGGCGGCCATCAACGGGCTAGGCGCTCTGCGCTCGTTCGTTTTATCTCGGGTCCCCGCTGTGGCTGGGATGATTGACGATATCTCGTGGTTTTCCTTTGCCAAGTGCGTCTACTGTGGTGACGACACGGCTCCGGCGGAGGTTCGCGAGGTGGCCGGATTCCATGCTCCGATCTGTCGGGCATGTGTCGACGATGCTGTGGCGACGGAATCTATCAACTGGCGTGTGGTAGCTGAGAACTACAACGCCTACGCTTTGGAGTGTTTGCATGCGGTTGAGAGCATTAGATACCGCTGACGGTGGCAAGTCTCTGCTGAGTGTTCCACGTGAAACATTCGCGCTGGTAGAGGCAGCCAGGATCTTGGTGAGCAACGTGCTGATGAGCAGCCAGCCTCGGCACGTGGGGATAGGGATGGCGTGGCGCGCGCACAAGGAGGTCGACAGCAAAGACACCCGCACGATGATGTCGCTGCTGCTGCCAGTGCCGGGCGAGAGGGGCGTAGTGGCGCTTCCGAAGCCTCTGGCGCAGGAGATGCGCAAGTATTGCAAGGCGTATGGGATCCGCATGGCGGTGCTTGTACATCACATCTGCAAGAACTTTGTGGTCTCCTTGGCGACAAAGGCTAGCTTGGCAAGTAGTAAGGACGCTGCGCTGCAGATGGCTGCAGAGCTGATAGAGGTTGGCGAGGATACGTTCTCCATCAAGAAGAACCGCAGCCGGACATTAGACGAGCGGAGGGTGGAGATGGAGTATCGCGTAGCCAGGACACAAGAGAAGTTGCGCAAGAAAGACAAAAAGCTGGAGAGAGAGGAGATGAAACACGAAGCCTACATGGGCAGGCTAGAGGCGGAGCTGGACAAGCTCGGCGGCGTAGAGAGCTTCTTGGATGGGAACAAGATCTTCCGCATCCACTCGATGCCGCTGGCTGACTACTCGGAGTCCGAGATGGCGATGCCTCGTGCTGACAACCCATGGGCAGACTACGCAGGGCGCCTTAGCAGGCGCGGAAGAGGCTACCAGCTGGTGCTCTACTGGCAAGCAGAGACATCCGGCAAGGTAGCAGAACACCCTATCGACGGCAGGGAGATCAGTTGGCCGGTGTTGCCTCCGGGAGCTTCCTTCAGGGTACGAGACATTTGGGAAAACATTGACTGGACGGCAACACGTCTGGCGAACAACTAACTTTGAGGAGTTTATGGCACAATCAATTTCTATCCAAGGGAAGATCACGGTGATCAACCCTGTACAGCAGCGAACCGAGAAGCTGTCGATCCAAGAGATCGAGATCGAAGAAACCGTAGGGAACTATCCAAACGTCTTCGTCGTTCAGTTCGTGAATAACAACGTCGACATCCTCACGGGTTCCGGCGTCAAGGTGGGCGACGTGGTCTCCGTAGAGTGCTACCTAAACGGCCGCCGCTGGGCGAAGCGCCCGGAGACAGTGTTCCTGTCGCTGTCTGGATTCAGCATCCAAAAGGCTGGGGCAAAGTCCAACCAGCAGTCGATGGGTCTGGCAGAGCCAGCCGAGATTGACGACATACCGTTCTAAATGACCAGATCTTTGCAAATCCCCACAGGTTGTCTAGCTTGTGGGGATTCTTATTGAGGGGAATACGTGGCCATTGTAGCTAGTAACTTAGGCGCCCGGGTAGATCTGCAGATCCGCGAGGGCTTCGGACTGCCTCTGGAGATCCAGTTCTTCAGCGACGAGGCGCAGACGACACCGCAGGACATCACCACGTGGTCGCTCGCTGGTGGCGTTTATGATAGCGCTGGTGCACTTGTATTTGCCTTAACGGTCACTGTGGTAAGCGCTGTGAACGGCGAAGTGGACTGCACGATCACCAATGTGCAGTCGGCGCTGCTAACACCCGGCAATAGCTACTTCTGGCGCCTGACGAACGGCACGAGCTACGGCCTGTTCTACGGTGGAGTATTTGTCACCGACCCGCTACAGATGTGATCGTCAACGAGCCCACCATACACCCCTCCATACGGCCTGTAGTGGTCACCGTCGTCAAGGACGGGGCGCTCCTGAAGGCCACGGTACGCAAGGTGCCGAACGCTACGACGGCGAACAACTTGGTTAAGTTCTCCGTGACGCAGTTGTAGCATAACCTATAGTTGCCTGTTGCTGCTCTTGTAGGTAGTTTGCCCAAAACTAACGGGCAAAGACATGAGCATTGAAATTGCACAGAAGTATGGCGTAGGAGTCACCTACAAAGGTGAGGACGGTGGTCTATACTTCAAAGACGAAGCAGGCAATGTTACGAACCTGACGCAGCCGGATCAGCTGGTAAAGGTGTCATCTAACGACACGACCGCTGGATACCTTGAGGGCAAGCTGGTCGCCGGTACGAACATCACGCTTACAACAAACAGCGAAGGCGCCAACGAGACCATCACCATCGACGCGGCTGGCGGAGGCGCAGCCGGGAGCTATGCTGAATACTACGACGTAACACTGGCCGACTGTGAGAACACATCGGCGGAAACGACTATCCTGTCAGCTACTATCCCGGGCGGGACATGGGCAGACGGTGACGCGGTGGCAGTAGACTTAGGGTGGGACTTGCTCTCTTACTCCGGCGCGACAGCTTACGTGTACGCTAATTTCGGCATGACGGGCGTAAACTACGGCGTCGATATGACTAACGTGATCTACAACAGTAGTGGCTCGCGTCGCGGGTATATTCGCGTCTTTGCTGTTCGCAGTGGCAGCAACGTCTACTTCGTAGGTAAGTTCCTATCGGATACAGGAGAGACGGAACAGTTCCCGGGCTTTGGAGATATTACGAGCCTAACCTCTAGTGGATGGATGAGCAACAACGGCTCTATGCCGAAGGTAGCTGCCACCACGAACTTCGATAACGACGTAACGGTATTCATCAAATATCAGTGGACCAACGGAGCACACCCCAACCGATGGCTGCGCCCGTGGCACGGGTCTGTAGTTAAAACAGGGAAAGGAGCTGCCAGCTAATGGAACTATCTATCGTAATTACCGAGATGGGCCTTACTGGAGCCCGATCGCATCGCAGCTATGACAGCATGGTGGCCACGTGGATCAACGCCAACGAGCCGATCCCTACGCTGGCAGAATGTGAGGCAAAGTGGGCGGAGCTCGTCGCCGCTGGGTATTTTGAGCCGCCGTACAACGTCAAGCGGGCGGAGGCCTACGTAGCCGCAGGGCTTACTGTCGCGTATGTTAACGAGCTCACAAACGAGTACGCGCAGGCTCTGGCAGCAAACGATGCAGCTACTATTGAGAAGTACGAAGCACAACTCCAAGAAGTATTTGCCACGCGCCAAGCAATCAAACAACAGTATCCTAAGCCAACGGAGTAACGATGTCAAACCCAATCCCACGGCAAGAGTACATCCGTAGTGGAACCGTACGCTCCCTCAATGTAGAAGAGGAGTTGACGTACCAGGGTGTTGCGTTCGTCCCGAGCGCAGCCACTGACGAGAAGGCGAAGGTTTCCTCGAATGACACTACGCCCGGTTATCTCGACGGGAAACTGGTAGCTGGCTCGGGTATTACGCTGACGCAAAATAACGACGGTGGTGATGAGACGTTGACGATCACCGCAAACGTAGCTGATACAAACGACAAGGTTCGTGTTTCAGCTAACGATACGACGCCGGGCTACCTGAATGGCAAGCTGATAGCTGGAGCGAACGTAACCTTTACCGAAGGCAACGACGGCGGCGACGAGACGCTGACCATAGCGGCGGAATCCGAAGGTTTTGTAAAAACATTCCTAATGATGGGTGCATAAATGCCACAAAGTCACAAAGTGCTGGGGCAGGCCGCTCCACTAGCTACAACAGAAACGACTCTCTACACGGTGCCTGCAAGCACAGAAGCAATAGTCTCTACGCTGGTCGTTTGCAATCGAGGTGCGGCAGGTACAGTTAACATCGCAGTGCGACCAGCAGGCGTAGCAGTAGAAAACAAGCATTATATTCTATATGCTGCTCCATTAGACGCAGGTGAGTCAGCGTTCCTAACGATTGGCCTCACTTTAACAGCCACTGACATCGTTTCGGTATATGGAAGCCATGGCGATTTCAGCGCGAGTCTGTTCGGCGTGGAGGTTTCGTAATGAGCATCAGAAGAACCGCAGACCTTAAGACTGAGAAAAAGGTTTTCGGGCCGATCTCACCGAGCGGTGGAGGTGGCGAAGCAACAGCATGGACACGCCCTGCCGACTGGCTAACGCTGACAGATCCAGCGCCGGGAGAACAGAAGTTCGTTGGCCTCCATGCGGTATGGCCTGGAGATGGGAACTTTGTTGCGATAAACTTCTCAGGAAACTACACGGTAGATTGGGGAGATGGCTCGGCCCCAGAGAACATAAATAGCGCCACGACTGCTTACCATGAGTACAGCTACTCGAGTATCAGCTCATCGACGGAATCCACGCGTGGATATCGTCAGGTTATCGTGACGGTCACACCGCAGAGCGGTGCAAATCTTACGGCGTTCAACTTATTTTTGAAGCATAACCAAAGTGGCCTTGGCATTGGGTACGCCACCGGCTGGCTTGATATATCCGCTCGGCTGCCCAATTTGACAGCTTTACAGATTGGCGCAGCAAATACGACCGTAAGGCATAATCTAATAGAGCAGGTGAAGCTCTTGGACAACGGTAGCGTGACAAGTTTTGCCAACCTGTTCTATAATCTTCAGGCTTTGCAATCAGTGCAGCTAGACGACACTTCGGCAGTGACGAATATGTCCAACATGTTCCAGAACTGCTACTCCCTGCAGACGGTGCCGCTGTTCGACACGTCGGCGGCAACAAATATGAGCAGCATGTTCAATTATTGTTCTTCCCTTCGAACGCTTCCTGTTTTTGACACTTCAGCGGTAACAAATATGAGCAGCATGTTCTCATCCTGTTACTCGCTCGAAACTGTGCCGCTCTTCGACACTTCGGCAGTGACGAATATGACCAACATGCTCTACAATTGCTCCTCCCTGAAGACCGTTCCGCTCTTCGACACGTCAGCGGCAACAAATATGACCTACATGCTCTACAATTGCTCCTCCCTGAAGACCGTTCCGCTCTTCGACACGTCAGCGGTAACAAATATGTTCAGCATGTTCAACCGTTGCTACTCCCTGCAGACTGTTCCGCTCTTCGACACATCAGCGGTGACAAACTTTGCAAGTATGTTTTCTGAATGTTACGCGTTGTCTTACATACCCGCCTCCAATGTTTCCAGCGCGTCTTCTTCCACATCTTACAGTGGTATGTTCGCATCAACACCTAGTCTCGCCTACTTAGGCATGACTGGCCACAAGTACACGTTCTCAGTCCAAAACTGCAAACTTTCTTCCGATGCACTCGACACGCTCTACACCAACCTCGCAACCGTGGTAGGTCAGACAATCACGGTAACCGGCAATTACGGCACGGCTGCCGATGACCCAACGATCGCGACGGCAAAGGGCTGGACAGTAACAGGATAAACAAAGGCAACCAATGGAATCAGTACTACCACCCGAGGGCGTAACCGCCGGATTTTACAAGCTGGACGGCGTCCTGTTGTATGCTCCGAATTACGTGTTGAACAAAGACTATACACTGCTTAAAGAAGAATACGAGAATCACGCCTACCCAGTGGACGGATGGACTTGGTTCGAATCCGAGGACGAAGCACGGCAGGCGTACGGTCTACCACCTAAGGAAGAAGGGCAATAGAGACATGTCCAACACCGCAGACAACAGCTTTGAGAAGTACGTCATCGGCGTATCGGCCGTTCTACTAGTCACCGTTGGTGGCTGGATGGGCTCTTCTATTATTGCGCTGAAGGAAGAAGTCGTAGCTATGCGCTCGGATCTGAAGCGTTTCGACCCTGCCTCGGTTGAGGTGAAGACGGCTCTGAAGGAGCAGTCGGATCGCCTCGATAAGATTGAGCAGCGGATCTTTGAAATCGAAGTAGGCATTAAGAGGGGCAAGTGAAGCCAGAGCCCAAAAAGAAAAGCAAAGCTTCCAAGGCGATTGGCTATGTAGGCAGCTCCGGCATTGGCAGCGGACCACATCTCCACTTAAGTGGCTATACAGGTGAGGACCGGAAGATCCCTCTCGAAGGCGAGCGACTAGCCGAATTAGCCAAGTTATTTCAAGCTGGCGAAGGCTTGGTTACTGACTATAGAGTAAGTTCTGAGTATGGGCCTCGTAAAGCACCAGTCCCGGGAGCTTCCACTTTCCACCGAGGAATCGACTACGCTATCCCACCAGGGACGCCGTTGATGTATACCGGTGAGTACCTAGATATTGTGCAGCACCCAAATCTCGGCAAAGCGGGCAACGTAGCAGAGATCCTGCTATCTACAGGCGAACTATTGCAAGCGATGCATTTGGATCGCTTCGGCAATGTCGTCGGGCAGCCGACTGTTATGGCTACACCTGTTGCCGTACCACAGGAGTACACGCAGTTTTCTATGCCTATAGAACGACCGATGATGGTAGCGCCGCAGCCAATCCCTTCGTGGGAGCAGGAGAACATCATGAAATATGCCGAGCAGATCAAGAAGGAGCGTGAGGCGAAGGCTCTTCTTGCATCCTTGCAGGGTTTGAGTAAGACGGATAACATGTAACAACATACTTACTAGATAGGATCAAGATGGGACCGAATACGCCAAAGCCAGCCAAGTTGTCCATCGGAGAGTTGATGGCGGCGGACATACAGTCGCTGTCGCCCGAGGACAGGAAGCGCAAGATTGAACAAGAAAATGCTGTATTACGTGAGGACGCAATGCGAGGCATGCTGGTGCCCATGGAAGTCGGTCCAGATGGCGTCAACATGGTATACATGAGCCCTGATGTTTTTGCCCGTCCAAGCCAAATCACAGAAGGGCAGCGTGCTGCTGGCGTTCGGCCAGTCTTGCCACAAGACGTCTATCAAGCTGTCGCGAATCAGATGCCGTTGCGCGGGATGCCAGTCGCACCTCAGCGAGTGGTTCCTGCGGATCTGCCGCAGCAACTTGCTGTTTTGCCGGCCGCAGCAGGTGGAAGCCAATTAGTCGGCGATATGGAATACAACGCCCAGATAGACCGCGCCATGCAGGCCCGAAGGCCATCTCCACAGCAACAAGCAGCTTACGAGAAAGCTATGCGCGATCTCCTCATGAGCTCTTTGGTGAAGTAGTTTGAATGAGCTAGACAAATATGGCGCCTTGGTAGAGCCGACGATTGGCTTGCCGTACTCTACGTCAGGCGGTTACGGAACCGGCAAAGTCTTTATGTCCCCGATGGCGGACTATTATAGTGCGTTCGCTCCGTCGGCGTTTGTCAACAGAGTCCTAGTAGACTACCCAAACACAGCTCCTGCTGTCTCGCAGCAAGGCCAAGGCGTGGTAGCTATGCCAGCTGCAAATGCGGACGCAAATCCTGACGGCCGCGTGGCTCGTACAACAGCGGATATTAACGCCTACTACCAGGTCTTAAAGAATCTGTCTGGTCAAGATAAGCCGTATTGGCCAAGATCTATCTTAATTGAGCCCGAGGAGAAAGGCAAGACTGAAAATTTGGCTGGTAAGTTCTTACCAGATAGGGAAGTCATAGAGCTGTATTCTAGTCAAGGTGCTGGATACTCTGAACCTTACTTGAAGCACATCGACAAGGTCTATTCTTCACTAGGGGATACTGACAATACGTTGCCGCATGAGCTGTCTCACTTTATAGACTACACTTATAGCCCGGCCGCGTCGAGCAATAGAAGCATACCGCAGCCTAAAGTTGGTGAAATGCCATTTGTTCTCGATCCTTATGAACATGATGAAGGCGAAGTGAATCCTGCCGTTCTTCTCAATGAGATGCAACCTACAGGGGTGACGGCGTCTGGGGCTATCGCGGAACCTTATATGTTCCGCCGCCCAATGGCGGCGGGGACGCCGGCCAAGGGGGCGTCTGAGTCTGAGATATATGCCGACCAGTTAGGTAAGGCATTGCAACTCTGGAAGAACTCCGCCATTCATCCCGAAGGTTACCAATACAACATACCTCCTGTCACTCTTCAGGATATGGAGAGATACAATGCAGTAGCAGAGAAGAGCCCAATGCTTCAGCTAGGTCGCAAGATCATGTCCCCTGAGGCAATAACACCTGATGATCTAAGAAATGCTTACTCCCAACTGGCTGCGAACTCCGTAGGCGTCGTGCTACCGCCAGATGAAGGTGGAGTCAGCCAATCAGAGGGGGTGAAAAGACAAGACGAGATTGCTCGGACAATCCTCATGGAGTTGGCTCTCAATCGTTTACAAGCCGGAACGAACAGCGAGGCGCGCAATCAAGTACCCGCCGTACGTAGAGCAGTCATGGATCCCGTGACATGGCAGATGTTGCCGCTAGGGAGTATCCAGAATAGGCAATCCAATCAGAAGAAGTAGAGGGAACCATGCCATCGAAATCTAAATCTCAACAGCGACTGATGAACTGGGCTAAGGGCGTGAAGTCCGGCAGTGTGAAGGACGCACCAGCGAAAGTCAAGAAGGTTGCAAGTTCCATGTCTATGTCAGAACTGGACAAGTTCGGTAAGTTAGTCGGAGACATCAAGAAGAAACGGAAGAAGTAATATGTCACAACAACGAGATCCACGTCTTGAGCAAGCAGGCGTCTCTGGGTACAATAAGCCGAAGCGCACCCCGAATCATCCGAAAAAATCGCATGTCGTGGTGGCTAAGGAAGGTCCGAAGGTCAAGCTCATCCGTTTCGGCCAGCAAGGAGTTTCTGGCTCGCCTAAGAAAGCAGGGGAAACGGAAGGGTATCGTAAGCGTCGGGAATCGTTCAAAGCACGCCACAGCGACAACATCAAGAAAGGTAAGATGTCTGCCGCTTACTGGGCTGACAAAGAGAAATGGTGAACACTATGACATGGTATAAAGCTGCAGTATTCGGTGCTCTGTCTCTGGGATCTCTCCTGCTGTATCTCTTCACGAGTTCATCAGAAGAGCTGCTAGGGCCGATCCACTTCCTGTTCATCCTAGCGGTATGCTTTGCTTTCCACGTGGTGTGGGATCTCGTCTTCCTCAAGGAAGCCGACACGTACCAACAAATCATCATGGAGAAAAACATTGCTTACGCGATTCATCTTCTTATTCCTAGCCTTCTCTGTCTGGCTGCCGCAGCCAGTCTGTAACGCGACGAAGGACTCGTCAGACCCCGTAGCAGTAGCAACAACATACATAGGCAGTGGTGAGACTCATGGACCCAATCGTTCTCCTATCATTGATCGCTGGAACCGCGCTGTTGGTGTACCTCTTGGTTCGCCATATTGCGCCTCAGCCGTTTCATCTTGGCTCACCCAATCAGGATGCGACCACACCAGAATCCGAACTGGCTGGTCTAGAGCTTTCGTCGCAGATCCTCGCGCCATCAGCGCCAAGAAAATCTTACGCGGCGAAGACAGCGTCGAAAAAGGCGACATCATCGTCTGGAAGCGCAAAGGCGGCGGACACATCGGGATCGCAGCAGAAGACTGGCAAGGCAGCCAAGGCGCCACGATCGAAGCAAACACCAGCCCGCCCAAAGGGCAAGGCTCCCAGTGGGACGGCGACGGCACCTGGCGGCGCTGGCGTAAAATCACGCCGTTCGGCACGTACCGGATCACGCACGTCCTAAAGATGAATAGACATGGATACTAACAGTGGCAAGTTAGCGATCACCGCCTTCTTTACTACGGCGGTGATTTTCTTTGTGACGGGGTTCATCATTGGTGAGCGCTATGCCTCTAAGGGCTATGGCAACACCTATATTGCGGACGCCCGCGTAGTGAAGGATACTGTAACGAAGATCGTCGAGCGGCAGCCCATCTACATCAGCACCGCCGCCAAGGTAGAGTACGTCCGCGATACCATCTTACACAAGGACACGATCTACCAGACGAAGGCGTTCATAGCCAAGCTAGACACTGCCGTGGCCAAGGACACCCTCAGCGTGCAGTACGCCTTCCCTCAGCACACCTTTAGCGTAGCGCTGCGCCGTGCGGCTGACTCCATCCAGTACGAGACAAAGACGGTGTACGTGCCTGTTCCTAGCGACAAGAAGCCATGGCTGGAGTATCTAGGGGCAGCAGCTGTCGGTTTCGGTGCAGGGTACATCGTGGCTCGGTAGGCCGTCATAGCCTCAACGTGAGAAAACAGAGGCACGTCGTTATTTTGGGCTATGCGCAACGACAATCAACAGTTCATTTCGGAGGCGACATTCTTTGCCGGTCATACATCGTTGATCTGCAAAGATGACGCTGGTATGGTAGGCTTGATCTCGCGCCGCTATGCTGGTGATGAGCCAGACGAAGGCGAACGATGGCGTGTCAAAGTAGTTCACAAGACACCACGATACTTCATTTGTGAGCCAGTTGAATGCCTCCGAAGCGACCTAGAATAGAACCCTCTCAGACGAAGATCTCCGTACAGGACGTAAGAGATTACTCTACGCCCCAAGGCGCAGCTATGGCCAACGAGGAGATGCGTCGCATCCAGCTCGCATTGGAGCAGGTGCAGCAGCCCCAAGTAGTAGCGGCGGCCGGCGTAACGGAAGCCCCGGCTCCGGCCCAACAAGCAGGTGGAGATACCTACAGCTTGACAGTCGCCAACCGCGCGAATGCCGACGCTCAGGACAAGATTATCGCTAACGTCCGGGATCTGCGTTTCGACGACCAAGGCAAGCCTAAGGGCACAATATCTGTAAACTTTGAAGTAGCGGATCTAGGATCTGGCATCGCCCAGGTTCGAGCCTTCGTGCCTTCACAGCGCGCAACGGTGAGGCTTGGCGGGGTTTCCTACACCGAAATCGATACGTTTACATTTGCAGATACGACGACAGTTATCTGGAATGTGCAGCAAGTGGTAAGTGGAAACGTGGCCATCTCGGCTATTAGTCCACTGCAGATACAGCAAAGCGACGTCAACGTAGGCGACAACCTGACGACGGCTCTGAACTTTGAGAACGCTTCGCCAACAAAGCCAGCAGCATACACAGACCCGCTATGGTTTGACGTAGCTGATGACGGTAGCGGGAAGAGGACAATCACAGCTTGGTACTCTGGCGGATCCGGCTCTGCCTACAGCTGGTACTTGCAGGCTGAAGCCGGACCAACCGAGGAGATCGGTAACGGTGAGACGGTGACGTTCACTGGCACGGGGTCGACAACGGTAACACGGGTTGGGAATACGATCAACATTGACGTGCCGGTCGGTGGGTACAACTGGAAAGCGTCGGACGGAGGTGCTGCCGACACAATAGCTTCCGGCGAGACGGTGACGTGGAAGGGCGCTTCTGGTGGCGGGATATCCGTAGCATACACTGCAGCTACCAACACATTCAACTTCACGAATGTCTCGTATTGGAGGATGACCCCGGATACAGGCCTGACTGTTCAGATCTTCCATGACGACACCCTTAACGTACAAGGCATCAACGGCGTTACCACGTCGTCGACAGTGCCGTTTCCTAAAGAGCTGGTCATTGACAGACCTCTTCAGCTGCAGCAGTCCAATGTGAATGTCGGCGATCAAGGCACGACGATCATTGACTTCTACAACGCTACGCCGACGCTGCCGGCTGGGTATACCAGCAACATCTTCTTTGAGGTCACAGACCTAGGGGCTGGAGAGCGCCAGATCAAGGGGTGGTACGAAGACACTTCCGGTTCAGGCGCTTACGACTGGACAGCTAGCGATGGGACTACCAGTGAAGTTATAGCCAACGGCGATGTAGTTAACTGGGTTGGCGGAACGGATATTGATGTAACCTATGACGCGCCGACAAACACGTTTACGATTGATAACACCTACGAGTATCACTTCTTTATCCAAGCCTCGTCTGGTACTACTGAGCGTATCGACTCTGGCGAAACAGTCAACTTCACCGGAACGGGTGCTGCTACAGTTACGCGAAGCGGCAATACGATCAACGTTGATGTCCCGGTTGGAGGATATAGCTGGACCGCAAGTGACGGTGTCGATAACTACAGCGTGGGGAACGCCAATACAGTTATCTGGCAAGGAGATGGGGCTGTAGATGTAGACCTCGTAGGGTCTACGTTTACGATCTACAGGCCGCTGACCATTGAAGACGATAACGCTGCTGTGGGTGGTAGCGATGTCGAGTACATAAACTTTGACAGCCAAGGTGAGTTCTCTACGTCGCAACCGGTAAACTTCTTAGTTGTCAACGATGGCGCTGGGCAACGTACAGTGCGGGCATACGTACCGACTGGAGGAACGTATGGCTGGAACATACAGGCTAATGGCACAGCTACAACGGCGGTAGGCGACGGGGCGACAGTAAACTTCCATAGCTCCGACGGTACGGTCGACATTAGCCTAGTCCAAACAGGCTTGTCAGTAGCAGTCGATGACATTGACTTGAGTAGACCTCTGACCATTGAAGATGACGATGTGGCGGTTGGTGGCGTAGACACGTTCTTCCTAAACTTCGACAGTCAGAGTTCCACCTCAATGGGTCAAGCAGTTAACTTTGAGGTAGTTGACGATGGTGCAGGGCAGCGCACAGTACGCGGTTGGGTGCCGGCATCCGCTGGGACGTACGAATGGATCGCTAGCGACGGTACGAATACCGAAACCGTAGACAACACAGAGACGATCAAGTGGCTGGGTGGCACGAACATTACCGTCTCGCTAGACACCGTCACTAAAGCTTTCACGATTAGCGCTGACCCTTACCCTGTCTACTACTGGAATCTTGCTGCGTCTGGCACGGCGGGTACCGAGCAGATAGACTCAGGGGAGACGGTTACGTTTGTCGGCACGGATGGCATAGAGGTCACCAGATCTGGAGCCACGGTTACCATTGGCATTGATGAGATCGATCCACCATGGGATCCGGGTAGTCAACCCAAGCGCAGGATGGCTGGCGAGATAGTGTTTACTGCAGGTGACCCAGACGACTTCGGCGCGCCGCCTGATTACTACTACGGCGTGCGTAGGTATGTCGACATCGTGCACAACTGGGCACTATCCTCGCTGAACAATTTCCACTTGGAATTGGTCGATAAGCATCTCGAGCTGGACATCGTGACGAATACTATGGTTCTCAGCCATACCCGCAACACAGAGACCTACCCTACGGCTATCGGGCCGCTGGGCTCTGCCGTGCGCTACCGTAACTTGCCACATTGGGCTGCTATAGACAGGGACACAGTACGAGTTTGGGCAACAATGACCGAGGAAGATGCTACTGACATGGTATTCAGATACGTACTGACTGAAGAATGAGTAGAGCGATATACCCATATATGGCGTCTCGCGGGACTTTTCCTTTGGGTAAGGATGTCCTGTACGGACCCACTATTGCGCTATTCCCTTACAATGGTACCATCAGGTTCCGATGGGGTGTAGACACAGCTGGCGATCCAGTTACCAACAACTACATCCTCACTGCGCTAGGCAAATGGGGCGGCACGTACGCGAGCCACGTACCAATAGTGGTGTTCTCTCAGGCGCTGCCTGCTGCGACGATCACTTACGCGAACGAAGCTGCGATGCAGGCCGATCTGTTGAATGCTACGCCACAAACGGCGATGGGGTTCAATACCATTTCGGGATCTGTTGCGGGTGTCGGAGCGGAGCGGTGGCTCTGCGTGAAAAAGGACAACAGGGTATCTTGGGTGCCGATAAGGGTCAGGGTCGCTGACGGTACTGCAACGATTGCCGGGCTAACGTGCGACATCTACTACGCCGACGTGGACGTAGAGGATATACCGTCCGTGAATGACGAGGTCATGGATGCCGACGAGACTTTTGATCTCTGTTGGGTGGTCAACGGCAGACATGCTAGCGGTGGCTATGATGCCGCCTTCAAGCTGACGCCTGTAGGCCTCAAGCTTCAAGACATGATTGTCGAGCGTATTGAATTGAACGCTCGCGTGGCTGGGCAGCGCGCCATCAAGAAAGACGAGATGCTGACGAGAAGCCAGCTCGAGGCTGGCAACTTCGTAACCATCGGCTACCGAGATGGATTTGGCGAACTGGCTGGTTATCTAGGGGAGCCAACAAGAGGCTTTAACTTGGTTATCGAGTCCGATGATCACAGACTAGCTGCTGGCACCAATATCGTTACATCGATCGTCAGCCCTGCAGATCCGACTGCAGATGCGTGGGGGTCTGCGGGATTCCATTCTGGTATAACGAAAGTCCTATTCTCTGACGAGCCGGACTGGGTGCGCGATGCAGCTGGCGAAGTGGTTGCCCTTGCCCACAACAACCCGGCTGATGAGTGGGGCGCCAACAGTGTGCCGATCAAGTTTCGCTACGCTAATGTAGCAGCTGGCGAGGTCTACTACTCAGCACGCACATTGCACACAGGGTTGTGGGCTAGCCATAACGACCTTACTACGACTACGTTCATCGAACCAGTAGGTGCGTACGGCACACTCGGCCACATCCAGTTCAAGGATACTTCGAGTGTGACATGGAACATCACCACTGGCCAGCTTGAAGGTACTACCGGTTACCGTCCCGGCATCGTCGTCGAGGCGTTGGGCGCAGCCACATACTACTGGAGAGTGTCTGACGGCATTGTAGCCGACGAGGTGCACAATGCGGACACAGTGGTATTCCAAGGCATCAACGGCACGACAGTCACGCACACACCTCCTGGTCCATACAACATCATTGAGATCGACAGGCCGCTGACGATCCAAGATGATACGACGCCCGTAGGCGGAGCGGACACAACGGTGCTAAACTTCGATAGCCAAAGCTCCACAATCACAACGCAGCCGGTGAACTTTGTCGTTACTGACGATGGCTCAGGCAGTAGGACGGTGAAGGGCTACGTGCCAGAGGCCTCCTCACAGCCGGCGGTATTCAAGTCGCATTGGTACAGGAACCTTGATGCCCGTGGGTTGGGAGACAACATAGCGTTTAGCCAAGCAGCAGAGTTGTACAACGGCTTGCGCATGGCGGCATATGCTGTCGTAGGTCCAGGCGGCCCACATACAGGCGGCGTGCCGGTGGACTCCTACCAGAAGATACTCAGCTCTAGCACCGTTATCACCGAAGGTTCTATCATCGATGGCCAAGCATTCCCACCTTTCGCAGGCGATCCAGACCAAATACCGGAAAGATCTTATGGTGCGAACGAAACACTCTACGACCAGAGGTCTGTAACTGTCACAGACACAGGTGTATACGACATCAACTTCTTGGCTTCTGGGCTGACAGACAGACACCCAGTTTGTGGTGCTCACCACATTGGGGCTGGACACCATAGGGTCTCATGCCATTTGTTCATTCTGAGGTCGGGCCTATACTACAACTCTCAGAGGTTCGGTTCGTACGATTTCCAGCAATGGCATGTTACTTATGATGTACTAACGGAGGTCAACGGGTTTGAATCTAATCTCGCTCAATGGCAAGACGGCCGAGGCATTGGCAATAGCGTGCCATGGGAGGTGCAAGGCAGCGGATTGGTATATCTCGAAGCTAACGACGAGGTTTTCTTCGTGCTCAGCCATAGAGCAATCGGCGACCCGCGACGCATCTGGTTCGTAGGCTTCTACACATTCGACATGCACAAAGTCTACGACGGAGCTCCTAGCTTGGCCATCACGGCTCACGGGCTGCATGACTACAACTTCGGACAAGACGGCGCACTCCTCAACTGGGAATTCAGATACCGACCACGAAACACTTGGATCTAGAACATGGCACATACAGTTAACAGATCGACAATTCAGCAGGCCACGACAACAGGGGTATACTACCCACTGGCTACCGGAGGGTCGCAAAGTAGCGTGATCCTGCTAGTCCAGATCACAGCCCCAGGGACGATCGCATCTACTAGCAAAGTACGCCTGTGGATCACAGAGGCTGGCAACCGACGGCTTTGGAAAGAGGTACTGCTGGCTGCTGTGGCTCCTAGCGCCAGTGTAGCAGGCTCCTTTGCGCAGGTCTATGGCGAAGGCGTCAGCCTCAGCCCGTTGCAGACGCTAGAGGCAGAAGTAGCTTCAACATTCACAGTCGACATCATCACCACAGTTTACGACGCTTAAACATTTAAGGCAAAGGCCCATGCCTAAGAAATACAACCTCACAGCCGAGGAAGAAGAACTAGTACACGCACTGCGCGAAGAGAGGAAGCGCGAAGCCAGATCGAAAGGTGGCAAAGTCAGAGGCGAGCAGATCAAGGAAGCATGGCTCACCGCAGAGCGGGAGCCGGACCCACGCTGGGCGCAAGCCAAGCAGCTGATGGATGCAGGCAAGAACACGTCAGAGGTAGCCAAAGAGCTTGGCGTATCTCGCTCTACAGCATGGCGCTGGATGAACACAGACCCTGCCTTGGGTTCTGGCCAGAAGAAAGGTGGCGAGTCACTAGCTCGTGCTACGGCATCAGCGGAAGCCCGCATCAAGGGCATGGAAGCTATCACTGCCGAGCTCAAGCGCCGCACAGAGCCACAGGTACTAGACCCTCAGGATTCTTACGGCATGATCAAGGGCGAGCTGCGTGACGATACTATCATTGAGCTAGCCTCCAGCAAGATCGGCATTATTTCGGATGTGCACGTACCATTCCATGACCTACGGATGACGAATGGCGAGCTGCACGGGGCGTACCTCACAGCTCTGGAATACCTGCGTGACGCTGGCATTGAGACGCTGGTGATCAACGGCGACTTCATGGACTGCTACAACATCAGCAAGCATGAGAAGCTCGAAGACCGTCGCTCGTTCTCTTGGGAGCTAAGCGTCACACGCCGCATGCTAGAATCGCTGCGCGAGTACTTCGGCGACAAGGTGCGCATCATCTACCGGGAAGGCAACCACGAAGAGCGCTGGGTGAAGTTCGTCGCTGGGAAGGTGCCAGAGGTGAAAGACCTTATTCCCAGCCTAGAGGATCTGCTGAACCTTCGTCAGCTCAACATCGAGTGGGTCTCTGAGAGGGGTAAGATCTCCGCTGGCCAGCTATGGATCGACCATGGCCACGAGTGGTTTGGCTCCGGCGGCGTAACCCCAGCACGGGCTTACCGCATGAAGGCTGGCGATAACATCCTCGTAGGCCACGTACACCGTACATCATTCGACATGTTCAAGAGGCCGCTGGACGGATCGTTCTTTGCTGGGTGGTCCATGGGTTGCCTATGCGACATGAACCCTTTGTACGCGCCTAGGAATAGCTGGAATCACGGCGTCGTTCTGGTAGAGCTTGACAAGACGGGCGACTTCACCGTCAACAATCGGATCATTATCGGCGGGAAGGTCAGGTGATATGCCTAGAGCACCACACTTTGATGTCAAGGTCTCACTGCGTGGGCAGGAATGGACGCTGCGCTTCTACAATGGCGGCAGCTCTAAGACGCTTGGCAGGTGCTATTTCGACAAGAAACTGATCACCGTGAAAAACGATAAAGAGGCGATGTCGACTTTGATCCACGAGATCATTCACGCCTGCCAGCCAGACCTCAGCGAGGAGGCGGTACTAGAGATCGAGGCGGCTATAGTCACGGGGCTTGAGGCTTTCAGCCGGCACAGCGTCAAAGCTGTAACCGGCTGATTCTGCTTCTGCTAGCAGCTCGTTGACTACGCGACGAACTGCGCCAATCTCTGAGGGACGGATCAACTCCAGATCTACATAAGCTACACGCTTGCCACTGTCGAGCACTAGCTCACCGAACCAGTGCTCAGGCTGATCGCCTTTCTGGCTGATCCTGCCTACGCGCGCTTCGCAGCCGTGGTCTTGGAAGTTGACGTAGTGCATCGAACTATGGATTTGTTGCGTTGTTAGTCGATCCAGTTTGCGGATTGAGCTGTCCGGTTTTGTTCAGGAAACGGGCAGCTTTAAAGAAGTCTGCGAAGCCGCCAGGCACACCTTTGCCTACTTCACCAAATAAGTTTTCATATCGCGCATAGTCACTTGTCAGGGCGCCTAGGATCTCTTCCTGTTTCTTCTGGCTACCCAAAGGCGTCCCCGCTGCGGTAAGACCTTGCGCAGCCAGTGCTTTTAACTTCGCTACCTGCGCCGCATCTTGAGCCAGCTGCCGACCATAAGCCGCAGCATTGGTGAGGTAGTTAGCCATCATCTCACCGTAGATGTTGCGGTCTGCACGCGCGTTTGCGTTGCCTTCTTGCAGGCCGAGGAGGGCTGGGTTTTGGATGTAGTATGCCATTCTATGCCTTTATGTGGTGCCTGTAGGCGCGGTGCTTAAGTTGAGCCCTAATTCTTTGGCACGTTTGATCAATTGCTCAATGGTCAGATTGTTAATGCCTTGCGATGTGAATTGCCCGCCGGCCGACTTGAGCAGAGCGAGCGGATCTTCTGCTGCGGAGATTTGCTGCTGAGTAGTAGCCATGCCAGCCTGACCTCCGAGCAGGCTTCCAAGAGCCCCAGCGCCAGATCCTCCAAACTTCTGCAATGCGAAGTTCTGGAATTGCTGTTGACGCGCTGCTTGGTCAGCCAGCCGCGATTGATCTGCTGCGGCGAATGCCTGTCCTGCCTGCGCCAGCCCTTGCTGCTGCGCCTGCATCCCCTGCTGCTGAAGGTTTGCTAGTGTGCCTACATTGCTTGCGCCGAGATTGGCCATTCCGGCTGCGAGCGCCGCAGGGCTAGCCCCAGCTGCAGCTGCCTGCTCCATAAAGCCACGGGACTGTGCGCCAAGAGCTCTATCAGCAGCAGCCTTGGCCATATTGGTCTGTTGCTGTGCTGCGCCTAAGGCTTGTGTGCCTAGCCCGCGCTGCGTCTGCTGTTGCAGCATTGACTCGGCGCTCTGTGTGCCTAGCAGCTCGCGGCTCTTCATGAAGGCTTCGCGGTTGGCGTATGGACCTTCCATTCCCGAAGCTGTGTAGGAAGCGATTTGCTGCGCCCTAGCCATGTCATCCATGGCTTGGTTTGTGGCTTGCTGAACTTGGCCGGGGATCCCGCTAGATGAGTCTGTTAAGCCGAAGCCCTCACCTAGGCCTTGAAACAAACCTGGCCCTAATGAGCCGATCAGTCCGCCAGCGACAGGGCCCAATGGACCGGCTAAAACAGTGCCAGCAGCACCTGCGCCGGCACCTAGTAGGTTGGTCACAAAATCCCAATTAAATGCCATTATTGACTTCCGTTGTGTTTCTATCCTAAATTAGACCCATGGCCAGTAAGAATCAACAGATAGGATATGCAGAATCTACTGCTGTACAGACAGAGGATTCCATAGATATCAAGCCCGTGAGGGTAACACCGGACATACTCACTGCGGTCGTAGAGCGCGTGGTGTCCAGTCTAGATGTGGATCTTGATGTCATCCAGCGAAGCGTCGACCAAGGGCTAATGCTGGGTATCGACAAGATGCGCGATATCTTAGCTACTAGCGATGACCCTGACTTACAGGTCAAGGCTATGGGCGCGGTCACCAGTGTGGCCAACCACGTAGTAAAGCGCAGACAAGTGCAGACGATGCAGAAGGGAAGCATCCAGGTATTGATTGGAAATGAGCACCTCATCCCCGGGGCCAACCCCAATCCACCAGAGAACCTCTTAGATGAACCAAGCGCCGACGAAGGTTATTGATGTATCGGCAATAGCCAACTTCTCCCCCAAGCAGGAGGAGGTATTTAGATACATTGGGAAAAAGTCGAGGATCTTCGCTGGCGGCGCGCGGGGTGGAGGCAAGTCTCACCTAGCGGTAGCAGTAGCAGTGCTGTCGGCATTGCAGTTTCCAGGTCTCCGGGTGATGATTATTCGCCGATCTATGGAGGAATTGCGCCAGCAGCTGATTGACAACTTGCTGCTGAAGCTGTATCGACCCGACGAGCTGTTCCAGTGGCGTCGGTCCATCAAGACGGCGGATTTCCCAAATGGCTCCAAGATCTACTTCCGATCCATCGAGAACCCTGACGATGTTAACAAGGTGCTTGGTGTGGAGTTCGGTATGGTTATTCTTGATGAGGGCAACCAGCTGGGCGAGATCATCATCCAGAGGATCGCTGGCTCGATCCGCTCTTTTGACATCCCCAATTGGAAGCCAACGCTGTTAGTCACTGGTAACCCCGGCGGCCTTTCCGACAGGTACTTTAAGGACCGGTATATCAGGCCGGACTATTCCAAGTGGGAGCCGGGCGAGCTGGCGATCAAAGACGAGCACATATACATACCCTTCGGCGTACGCGACAACCCATACGCCACCTCTGAGTACATCGACACACTTGCTTCGATGCCTGAAGCTATCCGCCGAGCTTGGCTCGATGGCGACTGGGACTCCTACCAAGGCCAGTTCTTTGAGGACTGGGACCCCAAGACTCACATAGTGGACCCGTTCGACATACCAGCCAACTGGTCAAGATGGCGCGCAGTAGACTTAGGCTATGGCACTCACCCTTCGGTCTGCCTGTTTGCGACGCAGGATCCTAGCGACGGCACGGTATACATCTATGACGAAGTTGCCACCAAGGAGACCACCGACATTTTCATCCAGATGATACTTGGTGCCAGCGGCGACGACTACTTCGGGCTAGATTTGTTTGACCCGAACTCAATGAAATCAAGGCGTGGTGAGACCATGGAGTCCGTTTCTCCATCTGCGATGTTCCGTGAGGCTGGTATATGGGTTATGCCAGCTGACAATGCTAGGGTCAACGGCTGGATGAATGTGAAGGCTTGGATGGCGGATCGACCTGGACGACCTGCCAAACTGCGCATATTCAGTAATTGTTTGGGGTTGATAGAGACGATACCTTTGCAGAGGTATGTTGAAGGTAAGGCAGATCTTAACACGCGAGGCCAAGACGACTACGTTGACGCCCTGCGATATTTGCTGAGCCACATACCATTCGGCTCTATTGTGACCTATGATGGCCATATCATTGAGCCGGATACGTATGTCAAGCCAGAAGAAGATAGACGCGGTCCTTCCGCTATGTCTGGAAGGCGGCACGACATACTGGCGGACAAGGTTGATTATGAAGGTTTGAAAGTATCTCGTTTCTCATTGTACTAAGGAGCCGATGTGAAAATCGGAGAAGCAATGTCGAAATCATCTAAGCTCTACGTCCTCCCGAAGAAGAAGGGTAAGGAGGAAGGAGTCGAGGTGGAAGCCGAAGAGAGCGTGGAAATGGAGATGGAGGAAGAGTCTCCAGAATCCTACATGAGCATGGCGAAGGAAGCTCTTTCTTCTGGCGACAGCGAAGCAGCTATCGATTACCTTTACGACGCTATTGACGCCATCAGTGCGGGAATGGACTCAGAAGATGTCGGAGAATACGACTAAACTCTTCAAGAAAAGCTCGCTAGCTAAGGGTACCTTGGCTAATGAAGAGTTCCTGAATGAGAGTGTTAGCGATGTCGAAGCGCGAATCCGCAATGACGTCGACTCTGTTTACGAGCTCTTCCGCGACAAGTGGAACAATGCTTATCGCAACGTTCGGTTCGCTAGCGGTCAGCAATGGGAATACGAGGAGGTGTTGGCGCATGAGCGTCAGAACCGCATCGCCTACGTATTTGACCAGATCAGCTCCAAGGTCAACGCTTTGTTTGGGGCTCATAGCGTATTGCGTGTCGAGGCCAGGGCGCAAGCAGCCGAGCCTGGCGACGAGCCAGCAGCCGCAGTTGCCAACAGGCTCATCAAGTGGTTCGAACAATTGAACCGTCTTGATGAAGTCGAAGGCCAAGTATTCGCTGACATGGTCGTCAAGGCGGCTGGCGCCAGCGTAGTGCGCTGGGAAATGACAGACACGCTTTCCGGGCGGCCTGTCGTCGAGCGGGTTCCTATCTACCAGCTCGTTTGGGATGGCCGTGCGGCAGACATCGGCCTTAAGGACGCGAAGTGGATGGCTCGGATTGTAGAAATGACAATGCAGGAAGCCTTAGAAGAGTTCCCTGATTTCCAAGAGGACATTAGGAACACCTCAATCAGTAGCGCTTCTATGTACTACAGCCCGACAGACCCTTTGACTCCTAGGCAGTCTGAGGTTAGCGTATCGGTAGACAAACTGACTGGGCCGCGTTCCGTAGTTCGGGTCATCGAGCACTACGAGAAAGTCAAGCAATTCTACTATGTAGTTCTTGATGAGTTCCGTGGCGAAATGACTGAGTTCGATGATAAGAAGGCTGCCGAAAACTATGCGTCTTCGATCATCCAAGCTTACACAGAAGGCGATATTGATGTCATTAATGCTGACGGCGAAGACATCGTCCAAATCGCTAGGCTGTCGAAGGATGCTGTCGTCCAGAGTATCCTTATCGGCAATAATTGCGTGAGTCGCGAAGTCACACAACTGCCAGACTTCCCATACCAAATCGCATTCTGCTATCACGACGATGGTGACTACTGGTCGTTTGTAGACCTGTTGATCCACCCTCAGATATTCCTGAACAGGATGGTGTCCGAATGGGATAATCAAATCGGCCGTGGCAGCAAACACATGACGACCGTAGTATCGCGTGGGTTGGCCAGAGACTTCACCATTGAAGATTTCAATCGAGAGAAGTCCAAAACAGCGCCGACGATTCCGGTGCTCACGCACGACGCCATCCGCTTTCACCCTAACCAGCCGGCCCAGCAGGACATCCCGTCCACGATCTCGCTTGCGATCCAGCACATGACCGATATCGTAGGCGGGAAGAACGCGCTTGGCTTGCAAGAAAATGCTGCTGAGTCTGGCGCCGCAGTCAGGGCTCGCCAAGAAGCGGCCGGGCTTAACCGGCTACCGATCTTCGAGCACTTGAACCATTGGCGCCGTAAGGTGGTAGAAATGGCTCTATGGTACTCTAAGAACTTCTTGGCTGCCAATCAGCAGCTCCGAATTATCGGTGCGGACGATGAAGCATCTTGGATCAACATCGACCAAGAGGCGCTGGACACCTTGGCTAACGCTAGGGTGGATGTCATCATTACGGAATCCAAGGATACAGACACGATCCGCGAGCGGCAATTCCAGCAGATGAAGGAGCTGTTCATGACCGTCGGACCTGGAGCCATCCCAGCCGATGCGATCTTTGACACAATGCTAGAATACTCTAATCTTCCGGAGGCATCTAAGAACAAGATCCGTAGCCGTTTACAATCCCTGCAACAATACTACGCCCAGCAACAGCAGATGCAAGAGGAGCAGAAGATGCAGCAGCAGGTGGAGCGGTCTTTGAAGAAGAAGCAGATCAAAGAGCAGATGGAAATACAGCAAGCCCTTAAATAATCATGGGCTTGCATTTCCATACGTTGGTGTAGAAAACACTTCCATTTAGTTTGTTTTTAGGAGACAACATGAGTATCGATTTGGCGGCAGGTTTCCAAGCTCTTGATGGTCAGGAGACAGAAATCGACGAGACGCAAGACGTAGTAGAAACAGAAGATCTCGAACTCGAGGCGGATAGCCAAGGGTACGATGATGACATGGACGCTTCCGAGGAAGAGGTAGGAGAAGACTTCGCTATCCGCGTCCCATATGAGACGATGGACGGCGGGACGCAAGAGATTGATCTAAACACGGAGGCTCTCCCGAAAGTTGTAACGAAAGCTATGGCTTTCGATCAGCTGTATCATGAGGCCGTCAACTGGAAAAGCCGCGCCGAGCAGAACGACGCTTTGGTTCGCGCCGTTGCCGCCGACAGTTTTCTTTCTACAGTATTCACCTTGCGCGCGCAGGGACGCAGCGAAGCGGATGTACTGCGATATATCGCTTCTCTGTACCCAGAAAACGGAGAGCCAGCAGAAGAGGTGTATGATGAATTCGGAGATTTGGATCCAGCAGTAGCCAAGGTCCTTAGTCAGACGAACAAGAAGTTTGAAGAGACGCAGCGAGAGTTGCAGACCATTAAAGCCAAAGAAGCTTACCAAGGCACAGTGCAGCACAATAACACTGTCTTCGCAGAGGCGGTTAAATCGGCCGGTGTAGAATTTACGGGCAGCCAACAGGAACTTCAGAAGCTAGTCTCAGCAGCCCAAGAGCTCTTCCCCGGCGCAGATATCTCGCAAATGCGGTTCACGCCACGTCAAGCTGCGGCAATTGTAAAAGAGGCCGATCTACCTCGGCGCACAAGTCCTGGGGCTACGGCAAAGCAGAAGGTCGCTCAGGTCCGCAAAAACGCTTCTGCTCCAAAGATTATCAACGGTCTCAAACCAGCTGGCCAGCGCCAGCGTAAAAACGTAGATAGTGATGAGCCAGCCGGTTATTCCAAGCGTCTGGAGAATTACGCTAAGCTAGGATTTTAGTCGATATAACTAACTGTTAGGAGTCAGTATCATGGCATACAACAACACGGCACGGCGCGGAGTGCGTACTACGCAAACCGTCGACCCGATGTCACAGGCGTTGCCCGAGTTGTCAGCACAAATTCGTACGCTGTCACCAGAGGCAATGCCAATTATTTCGGTCCTTGAGAAGATCGGCAAAGGACCAGCACCGAAGACCAAGAAGGCAGAAGTACGTAAGCACTACGGCTTCGACCACCTTGACTTCATTTCGGCAGTGACCGTAGGCACGGCAGCAGAGACGCGCTTCGCCAACATCACTGTTGACCAGAGCTCGCGCCCACAGACACGTGGCTCGATGTTCTACCGTCCACAGGACAAGATCTACATCATGGCTACGCAGCAGGTTGTAGAGGTTGTCATGACGGAGGATGCTGCTTACCAAGTCAACGGTGCAGACATCACGCTGACGGTGGGCCTGACCGGCAACACGACGACACGCTCGGCACCCGGCACGATCGTTGTCCGCGTAGTGCAGCCAGTGAACTTCACGTCGTTCACCACGTCGCACATGCTCTATCTCGACCGCACCATCTGGGAATCGCAGACGGTAGGCGCCGAGTCGGTGCAAGAAGAGACGGTATTCGACTACAACTTCGTAGAGCACAAAGAAGCTGTAATCGAAGTAACCGAAGACCAGATGAACTTCGTTCAGATGCGTGGCACCATGAACGATTTCAGCTGGCAGCAGCAGCAGATGATTGAGCGCTTCAAGAAGTCGATCGCCTACTCGGCTACCTTCGGCGAGCGTGCTGTCAACTACGATCAGAATAACCGTCCAACGTACCACATGCGTGGTCTGATCCCATCGATCCAGACGAACGTTACGGTATACGATCCAACGACGACGACCGACTTCGAGACGCTTGTCTCTGAGTTCATGTACAAGCAAGCCTTCCGCTTCAACAATGGCCTGAAGCGCAAGATCGCCTTCGCCGGTGGCAACTTCATGAACAACTTCAACAAAGCGTTCAAGGAGTTCCGTCGCAGCGACATCAACCAAAGCAAGCAGACACCAGGCCTGCAGATCGAATCGTACCACTGGATGGGTTACACCATTGACCTGGTTCGTAACGAATTGTTCCGCCTCGACACGCCACAGTCGGATTGGCTCTGCGTAATGGATCCAGCCCAAGCTGAGCTCCGCGTAGCCAAGAACTTCGAGACATGGCCATATGGTGGTCGCGTCATCGGCGAGCGCAACAAGAAGCTCGTTGTTGAATGGCAGGGCACCATTGCTTATCACCTCGAAGAGCATCATGCCCTTCTGCGCACAGCCTAACGAATAAACAACAAGGAGTAATTACAATGCGTTATCGCAGCATTCTTAACCACAACCTGCGCCTGTTGGCTGTCAGCGGAACGGCTAAGTACGAGTTCAAGAACGGCGTACTTGTCGTCGGCGCACCAGCATCGACTGGGGCAGGTAATGAGATCGTTCCGGATCTCGCGGGCACCAACCCGGACAGCAAGATGCAAGTCTTGTATGCCGCAGGTGCGACGGACCTCGAGAAAGTAGGTCTTGACACTCTGTTCATTCAAGCTCCACCTATCGTAGCTGCTGGAACTCTTGCTTCTGGATCGTACTACGAGTTAGTGAGCGGTCATGCCGATCTGACGGATGCAGCCTATGCTGGCCTGTTCGATGCGGTACTGCCAGTGAACTTTAACGGCGAGAAGGCTAGCACTGGTTTTGTCCTCAAGGCAACCAGCGCTATCACCGTGCCTGCAGTTTCGGCTACGCAGACGGCTACATGGGCTCTGATCCCAAGTGCTGCCTCAATTGCCGATCAGGATCACGACTTCCGCCCAGAGATGTTCAAGCGGATTCACCTGTCGAGCTTCAAGGATGAGTCGGCTTACGACCCAGCTACGAAGTCTTCGACGACAAAGGATCCTAAGTACGTACGATAGACTTACGATCAGCCGATACGTAAGCTTTCAATCAGCCGCTGCACTTCCTCAACGCCCCTCTTGACGAGGGGCGTTTGCTTTTGTAGCTTTGTCTAACAGTTTATCAACTCAGTGTTTATACCTATGGCAGATCTTACATCGAACACCGTGTCTTTGCCTAGCTCGGGCGTGACAAAGAAAAAGATGGCAAACAAGGCCATCAAGAAGCCACAGCCGAAGCCCACTATTTCTTACGATACGGGTAACGAAGTATCTTCTAATGAGCTCGTCATTGCCAGCAGGGGCGCTGATTCCAAAGACTATATTTTCTACTCAAACATTAAGTCTTTGCGTTTGAAGTTGTTGACTCCGGTCGACGATGAATCTTACGAGGAGACGACGGTAGTTTTCAATAACGAACGGTTCGTTTCCTCGGACTCAACGATTGTCGAACTACTGAAGGCACACCCCAATTATGGTGGTAGTAGTGTCAAGAAGTTTGAGGACCGCATCTACGGCAGCCGGGAACCCCTCTTTTGGGAGGGTGCTTATCCAGAAGATGTTCGGAAAATGCGCGAGCAACAGAATAATCAACTTGTTCAAGAACCAGGCATCTACGAGAAAGGTGCCGACAGCTAACCGAGGCGAATATGCAGAGTCTATCTTTTGAAATGCTAGTAGCCGGAGCTCCGGTAAAAACCGAAGCCACGGCTAAGGAGTCTTTGGATGCCAAGGCGATGCGCGTTGGCTACCAGATTGGCAAGCTGGAATCAGATCGCATGAAGCTAGAGCAGGAGCGCATGCAGTTTCAGCAACAGATGGCGTCAGCTCTGCAATCGCTACTAATGCAGCAAGCGCAACTAGCTTCCCAGCAAGGGGCTCAAGCAGGCGCAGCAGCAGCTATGGGAGCCATGTCCGCCGCACCACCACAGATGGGCGGAGGCATGGGTATGCCTATGGATGCGATGATGGGCGGAGCACCGCCGCCGGCCGCAGAGCCAGATATGTCTGCTCTAATTGGAGGCGCACCTCCAGGCCCAGGCATGCCAATGTAATAAATCCCCACCCTGAACAGCGGGTACTCTCCCACCCGCTCAGAAGCCCGAGAGTCTACGACCCCCTCTCGGGCTTCGTCTTTAGAAGTTGCTGTCAGAAGATGTGTATTTTGTGGCATGCCAACAGCAGCAGAATTACGCACAAAACTCCGCCAAGCTCTCGACGATTTCGAGACGCCGAGGCGCAAAGGTCTCATGTGGTCAGATGCAGAATTAGACCGCGCTCTGACTGCGGCTCAATTCGCCACAGTGCGTTCACTGTACAAGAAGCGCCACTGGCATCTCATCAGTCGTCTGGGGGTTACCGTCACAGGGACTTCGCCGATAGCGCTACCAGCCAACTATATGTTCTACGGCTCCGCCCAGTGCGAATCAATATCGTCCGGCGACCTGTACCCAGCTTCGTTGCACATAGGGTACGCTGCGAGGAACTACTCGCCAGATGCCGCTAGGTTCACAGCGACGATCACTCGCAATACGGTAGAGTTCTACCACGGCGAAATTCCGACAGACGGGGAATTCAGGTATTGGCGCAGGCCGACGCAGATATCGGGAGCGTCTAATCACACCGAGTTTATCGACGTGGTCTACGAAATGATCGTGCACTGGGCGACCGCCTTACTCCAAGTGAAAGATTGGGGGCAGTGCCAGCGAGCTATTAAGAACCTAGCTGAAACATTCAAGCGAGCCACTACGACACCGTATGGCATGAACCCAGTTGGACTTACAGAGGTGGCATCCCCATGACGGTAGCAGAAGCCATCGCCATGGTTCGCTCCTTGCTAGACGAACCATCATACGAATACCACGGCAGCTCAGGGAATCGTGACACTATATTCATTGATTCTCTGACAGAAGCTTGTTCTACACATGCGCAGGAAACTTGGTGGCGTGGCGAGAAGGACGCGACACGGCCTATATGGCAAGAGGAAACTATCGCCATGGACGCCGTTGGTGCGGTTGCTACTTCTCTACCCATCCTGTTGGTGGATAGCGTTCGGAGTAACCTGCGCTCGACCGCACCCGCGGCGAACAACCTACTGCTATACTCGCATGTCTACACAGAGCCGGACAAGTTCTATCGGCGGCGCTACAAGGGCGTGGCAGATACGACACCGACTGGGCCTGTCTCCCAAGGCCAGAAGTTCGTGTCTAGGCTTGAGTATACGATCGATGCTGGCGTAGTAGTAGTCAACCGGGACTTGAACATGGTGTATGGGAACAATAACATTGTTGTCTGTTACCTATCAGTCCCCACGGTCTCGACGACGCAGACGAACCAGTTGCCTTTGGCAGAGTATTGCCATGGCACAGTATGCGATCTCGCAGCATCGATTCTGTATAGGAAGGAGCACCCGGGAGATGACAGGCCTCAGCTCGGCTCTATGCTGGACATAGATACTGTGCTGGCTGCATTCGAAGGAGCCAAGCAAGGAGGTATGGCATGATAGCAGTATCAAGGATGAACCTTGCTGACGCAGTTGCCATGCTCGAGGTGCGTAGTGGGGTCATGGTCCCGGCACACGATCGGGATTGGCATACCATGGTGCAGTACATTAGGGAGGCTCGACGCGAGCTCTTCACGAAAACTCACCCCTATAAAGAGTGGGCTTACCAATCCTCAATTGACGTGCAGCACTTGGATATCCTGCCAGACGACTATGTACGCCCAACAAGGTTGGTGGCACGCGAATCAACGTCATCGATCGGCGACTATCCTTGGACTGAAGCACGCCGAGTAGACCCACGAGAGTGGTGGAATATCACGAGCAATCTACGCAGACCTGCGTTTGTCGGTTTTTCAATCGACAACCCAGTGTACATGGTTTGGGCTAACACAGATCAGACCGTGAACTGGGCGACGCAAAACGTAGCGGTATGGCTTTGGCCAAACACAATGCTTGGGCGGCTAGACTACGTGGCAAACTTTACGGACGCACCACTGTCTGAAGCTAACGATCCGTTGCTAGTCCCGGTAGAGATGGAAACTCTATTGGTGGATATGGCGCTAATGCGTATGCTCCTTGATTCCCCAGACCAGCAGAAGGCGGTGGATCTGTCGCGCAAGATTCTGGAGACGCTGCAATCTTTCCGGCTAGCACAAGCTACGACACTCACTACGGAGCCATTGAATGCGCAGTCGTTGCCTTCCCCGGCTCCTGCAGAAGTTAACTCTGTACAAGGAGCAAGGCAGTAATGGCCTATACGATGCGCACATATGTGGCTGAAGTAAAGCAGAGGCTTGACAGATTCGAAGTCGCCGACTCCTACGACGACGGATTCTTGGAATCAATTGTCAACGCTTGTAGGCACGATGTTCAGCGTGCTACGCTTCAAATTTATCAGGAGCGCTTTGCTAAGATTTGGACGAACCCAGCCCCGCCTACGATATCACAAGAAGAAAGCGCGGTGTTCGAGGACGTCAACGCTGGGGCTCTACGTCAAACGCCAAGCGTAGTGTACCAATTCGATCTACCAGAAGACTTCATCCAAGTAGTTGGTGTGGCTTTGGTAGAAGACCTTCTGCCTAGCGTGGCTCGCAGCGTAAGCAAGCGTGAACTATACTCAGCTTTGACGAGGTCTTTCACGGTTCCTACTTTCTACGATCCGATCTACTGCATCGAGCGATCCATTTCTAGTCCGACCTATAGGCTACTAGTTTCTGCAGGCGACTATGTACTGGGCGCAGGGACAATAGAGATGTGGTATCTCGCCAAGTTGCCGTACATGGAGTTGACGAATGGGGCGGCAAACGGCACAGATACTGAAGTTAGGCTCGGGTATGATTTGCAGGAGCTTGTGGTTATGATGGCAGTAATGCGCGTTCTTGAGGCGTCGATGGTGCCACAATCAAGGCAGATCATACAGAACGACATAGCCCTAGCCATAACTATGATAGAGGCTCAATACGAGACGCAGATTGACAGATCTTTGCTGCTTACGCAGGGACGCGAGAGCGCAATCATCAACAAACCGATAGCATAAAATGAGCACGTGGAAAGAACTTCATGACGACTTCCAGCAGGAAGCGTTGTTGTATGTAGAGGATCTGAAGATCACCCCGCAGCAGGTGATGAGATACCTTACAAAGGGTATGTCAGAATTCCAGCGGCTGACAGCCATGGTGAAAACTGAGAAGAGCGTGACTGGGACACCGGTAGGAACGCCACCGACCATAAATGACCCAGCTGCTCCGTATGCTGTAGGTTCTGACATCGTAGAGATTCACACAGTAATCGACACTGATGGCAATACCTTGCTGTCCACCTCATGGAAACAATTCCAAGACATCATCGAAAGAGCAGACTCTGGTATCTATGGGTACCATGAGACTCCTGCCCAGTTCTCTAGGATTCGGCACCGCGAAGTGCCGCCAGCGGACAACTGGGAGATTCGCATGGACAAGGGTATGTCGCGTATCTATTGTATCTACGACGACAACCTATACCGTTATCCTGCGCTAGATACGGATACTTCTTTCACGATCAGGTATACGATTAATCTCGATGCATTCTCGGCAAGAAGCCCACAATGGACCAACTACTTCGCTAGCCCAGCACAGTTCAATACGCTTTGGGCTACGGACGGGCCCCCTGTCGAGATTGAGCGATGGGAACATTCGTTTGTTTCGTATGCCATGGCGCAATGGCTGCGGCCACAGAACACGCTAACCGGCCAACAGCCGATGTGGATGCAGTACGATCAGGAGTTCCGTAGCTATGTAGAAGAAGCTATGAACACTAAGCGCGAGACGACAAAGGAACTAGTAGCACCATATAACGTATCACCGTTCTCCTCGTAAGATGGAATACCAAAAGACTAACATCGTAGCTTTCGCTGGCCTTGAAGTCAACAAGCGGCCTGAGCTTATCGAAGACCAGCAGGCATCTGACATTGAGAACCTGCGCTTCGACAAGCTGGGCTATCTTGTAAACCGCAACGGTGTGAAGGTTCGTCGCATCTATGAGACGCGCACAGTCTTCTCCGATCTGAACGGCGACCTCTGGCCTATCGGCACTGTAGGGTTCGGCGAGTATGTGGTAGAGCAGCCGTTCGGCATTAGCTCCCCAGTAGCCGGCGTTACGCCTTACGACGATGCTTCCTTGGCGCTTGTCACTGATGCTAGCCAGACCGATAGGTTCTTGGTAGCGGCTATCCGTCTACCTACGAACAACCACCCGTACTATACGGACTCTTACAACTACGCTGACAGTTCGGTAAGCGGCATCTCTGACGCGCTCAACTGGCGCTATAAGATGGCTTACGTGCTGATCCCACAGACAGGTACAGGATCTTGGACAGAGACGTTTGCATTCGCGCCTAACGGCGGTGGCGTCAGCCCGGATCCAGACAACTCTATCTCTTCTCTGTACGCTACTGTTGGCTCTCGTGTCATCTCTAGGCCAGACGACACACCAGCGACCATGCAGATCTACGCTCCTGCTCGCAGGCTGGGCGATCACAACAGCATGTCGGAGATCACCGAGGGCGTACCTGGGTCGAAGTGGACTGACAACTACGTGCAGATGCGGCAGTACCGCAAGTCAGTGACGATCGCCGACCGTACGAATGGCGACCTCCAGCTCATTGATGAGATCCACGAGGCGGACTACGATCAAGAGAAGCAGCACAGATTCTCACTGCGACAGAACGCGGTAGTAGAGTTTGATGTCGATGATGTCGTAATCGATTTCGGTGTTGGCGAGGGTGGCTTCAACGAAGGCGTAGAAGCGCCTATGGTGCTTTATCGGTACTATTTCAACAGAAGGCGTGGCATATCGACAACCGACAACTTCACTCCATACTATACTAGGTCAGCTACAAAAAGCCCGAGCTTGGAAAAATCCTACTTGACATCTTCCGCTTGGAAGACGAGGTCAATAGGACCGAACCCATTCTTCTCGAACGTTTCCGAAACTGACATTTTTAACATATGGGTCATGCCTGAGGCGAGCAACGCTTTCATGTATACTGAAGTATGGTATGGTGAAGGAGACGGGATCGACGAAGACGACTATAAAATGGCAGGGCTATCGATTAATTCGGTGAACCAATACACGTTCACAATGAATGAGTATGGGGAAGAGATAGACGACTTGTTCTCGAAACTGAGATTCGAGAACCCAGATGCTGGACAAGAAGAGGGGAAGTCCATATCCCCTTATAGGTGGGAAGATCTTCTGATCAACTATTACCCTGTATCGGGGAAAGACCAAGACAGTTTCTTCCTGACGGCGTACGACAGAGACTGGGAAAAAATAGATGCAGGCCCAAAAATCATTGAGCTGCAGACAAAGGTTGGTTTAGAACAGAGAGTTCCATTGGGCGTTTGGCGGTATCGTTTTGTTTGGGACATGGGCAACGGGGATTATTCAACCGCATCCAGTGAGCTTGTAGTACCAGACCTGCTCTTCTCCGCGATGAGGGACGACGAGGTAGTGGAATCGGCTGGTGTCTACATGAGGCCATTCGGGCTATCTAGCGAAAGCGATGCTTACCGCAGTGCATTTGAAATTTATAGCTATACGACAAATGCACCTAGCGTGCCCTACTTCATCAACGATCAGTCCGCGGACGCGCAGGGTAGCATAAGGTTAGAGTCAAGCTCTGGACTGTCTTACGACACAGAGACGGCATACTCTAGGAACTTCACTAAGGTGAAGCAAGCTCTATACGAACCTGACCATATCTTCGGAGCCAAGGAATCCAGCACATCAGGCCAGTCTTGGCCAGCCGACTGGAAAGCAGAGGGCGTCTTTGCCAACGGGCAATTCAGCGTCATAGGCACTGTGTTCTTCCCTGACGACCTAGCAACATTGAGCGGGGTGTTCGCTGAGACTGCCGTATCTAACGTAAACGGCTTAGAAGACGACATCTCTGACTATAGCGATGTAAACTTCAACTTCTACAAAGCCCAAGCCGTTCAGTTACTGGTGCCTCTTTTCGGGTCGTACACCGATCCTGATAGTCACATGTTCAACAGCCTTTTCTCAGACACAGGCGCCCCTCGTGTGATATACCAGAACAAGGCATCGAATTCGTTGTTGCGCGGGTATGATGCTAGTGTGCCTTCCTATCAGATAGTATTTAGTGGCGCGAGTAGGTTCGGTTTCGGACTAGACGACCCAGAGTCTACAAACATAGGTTGTGATGTAGCGGAAGGATCCAGCAACATATACTTCAACTTGGTTCCGGTCCAAAGATACACTGGGGTTGATGCTTTGTCTGCGCCTATAGATCTAGATCTGGATCTGAACAATGTAGACGGCACGACAATTTTTGATGACAGTTATACTCAGCGAGAGCGGCGAGAGATAAGGAATCATACTGTCGTTCGTGGTGTAAGAGACGAGACGCACAGACTCCTTAAAGTAAAAGACGGTGTCCCTCCAGAAGTCCTAAGTCGTGTTATTGTACAAGGCACGGCAGAATTCACATTAGCATCGCATGGAGATTTGGGATGCTGGCTTCCACAATTCAGTAGGTTGGACTCATATTCAGAAAACAACCAGCTCAAGCATGAGTTGCGCAGGCAGGTTCTAGATATAGAATCTCTAGTGTATTCTGACCAACAGCCAGCATTAGCGAATCCATGGTGGTCTAACGATATACAGGCAAATTATCCTTTCTACTACACCAAGGTTTTCGGAGGTCCCGGGACATTCACATTCACAAAGTCGACAACAGACTTTTCGAATTTGAAGGTTGTTGTGTCCGGCCGTGGCGAGCGCTTGACGATCCCCGAGCAGCTGACTTCGTTCTTCCCAGCGTCTGTCGTATTCGAAGCCCCGCACCTAAAACTGAGCGTGCCTGCTGACAGAGTGCCGCGCCGCGCACGGCGCCTGATGATCTTCCGTACACGGGCTAGCCACGACAACGCATGGCAGCCACATGAGTACGGCTTGGCTAAGGCTATCGACATCATCAGGGATGCCAACGGCGATTTGACTGGCGACCACCAGAACAACATCAAGTTCTTGGATGACGTCAAGTCTGCAGATCTAGACTTCAGCTTCGACCTGAATACATACGAGGCGTTCACCCGGCCGCTGAAGTCTCGGTTCTGTCTACCCCTAAACGAGCGCGTGTACTACGGCAACTTCGTAGAAACGTACCGACCTCGACGACCACGCACACCAGTGCTATTTACCAAGGATCCAGCTGATGGCGAGGCGACTTCACACATAAACACTTCTGTGCCGCCCGGTGGCTACGCAGAGAAGCTGTGGTCTTGGGTGACAGCAGAGGTCAACGACCAATCAGTTAACACCTTGCCTGCGGCGGAGTGGCTGTACTACTTCCTAGCTTACGAGGACGCGGCGGGCGCTGTGTCGCTGCAGTCGTTCTCTGGACCGATAGATAGGACGCAGCTGTCCTCGGGTGGCACCGCGCTAGACCCGTCAAAGGTGCGCGTGGTGATGTACTGCTTGCCATCGCAATACGACCCTATCGTAGACAAAGCTAGGATCTACCGGCTAGCGACAGAGACGCCGATCCCAGAGATCCGGCCGTACCCATCGCCGTCGGTAGCCCTGACAGCTGGGCGCGTTTACTACGTAGCCCAAGGTGTGGTTGAGTACAACGGCGACCTATACTACCCAACGGATGTCATCCGTGCAACAGATGCAACGGATACTGGGGTTGACCCATCGCTTACCGGTGTAGCACTTGACGCCTTCAAGGGCACAGGAACGTACACTGGTATCCACGGCACGCACGGTGACTTCATCTTGTACGACCTGACAGACCATCTCGGCAACTCGGCCACTGGTCCATACATCGAGAAGATCGAGACCATCGAGCCTGAGGCGGAGGGCGTCTTCTACGACGACGACAAGCCATCTCTTGGCCGACTACAGCTGCGCGACCTCTTCCCGAACCTTGAGGACTTAGAGTCCGGAATACGCTGGAGTGAGCCATACACACCGAACAAGATCAAGCTAGGTAGCCTGATCGAGGTGCGTGCTGGCGACGGCGACCAGATCACTGGCATGGAGGCGCTCTACGGCAACATCGTTGTGCTTAAGGAGCGCTCTATTCACCGCTTGGCAGTGCAGGCTGCAGGCGTACCTGTAAGCCGCGTCGACGAGATATCCAATACTGTTGGGTGTATCGCGCCGAATACAGTGCTCTGCATCAACAACGAGATGTTCTTCCTGTCTTGGTCTGGGTTCTATCGCTACAACAACAACGTCCTAGAAAAGATGGATATCCCGTTCAGCGAAGAGCTACAGCTGCGCTTGCGCAACGGTATGAATGGCGAGCCCGACCCTGCGATCCGCGATGCATCCTGTGCATGGAACCCTACGTACCGTGAGATCTATCTGAACATCCCCATCATGTCATCTGTCCGTGACGGCGCTGCGCAGGTAGACGAGTACGATAGCTACGTGACACTGACGGACAACATGGGGGCGCGCCAGGTGCGCGGCACCGTCTACGCTCTGAACATTGATACCGGGCTTGCTACGAAGTTCCGCTACATGGATGACAGCCGATCTTTCGGCGACACGGCCAGTGCGCTTACGCCTTTGGCTGACGCTGCCACACAGCGCTCCGTTCGTACGCAAGCCAAACTCTACCATACGACGAGCTTGGGCAAGCTGATGTCGGCGGATGTCCTGCCAGCCCGAACCGTCAACTACATTACGACCGCTAACCCGCAGGAGAAGGACAAGTCCCGGTACTGGCTTGATTCGACATTCTACTACGAGAGCCCAACGAAGCAGGACTTCGGCCAGTTCGACAAGGAAGATGATGAGTTCTTGTACTACCGCAGCTCGCTGGCTGGGTTCGGCGGTACGGTGAAACAGATCGGTCGCAGATACGTACGTACTTTCTGGAAATCCAAGACGTGGACGGCGGAGGACAAGAGCGTCCTTAAGCGTTTCCGGAAAGCGTTCGCTTACATGGCAGCGGCATCACAGCCAGTGATCATGCGCGGGGTGACCCATACATCGCCTGAAGGTTCTACGGAACAGACCTTTACGACATGGGTGTACCAGTTCGACAGCGGAGGGCAGCCAGTGACGGGTGAGCTGTTGGCGGTGCCGGCTGAAGCCCACGCTTCCAACCCACTCGGCCCGGCTATAAACCGTGGAGAGAGGTATACCTTCGAGATCGAGACGGGCGGTCGGACCCAGATAGAGTACTTCGGGTTCTACTGGAAGCCTATCAACATGTACGAAAGGTAGGAACTTCAGTGCGGGATGCCGTATTTTATGCCCATCAACGAGGACTAGAATATGGCATTCTTGTATGGGCTGACACCTTCTATGCTCAGCCAAATCCAGAAGTATGGATTGCCGAATCCAGACCAATCTGTGGGGCAGACCATTGAGGATTATCCTGGCATCGCTATGTCGCAGCCAGGTGGAACCATTACCTTCGAGCCAGACATCGTAGCTGGGGCTGCAAACCAAACAGCTCCAGTTATGGCATACGGCCCATCGCAACCGGTGGCCCCAGCCGTGACAAGCATGCCGCAGCTACCTATTGATGCAGCGGCAATTGCTACCAAGCCACAGCTGAATATGCTGGCCAGCGAGCCAACTATTGACTTCGGCTTGATCACGCAGCCACCGGCTCCTGTCGAACCGCTGCCTGCTACACGGGCATTTGAACCTACCGTTGAAACGCAGCGCAAGCAGCGGCGGGAGGACTTCGAGTTCGAACGTCCAGTGCCAGCGGTGCCAGCGGCTTTTGCAGCCAGCTCAGTGCTAGCGCCTTATCTGGCCATGTACGCTCAGCAACTGGAAGAGGAGGGAACCGGCACAGAGGGTAAGGCGCCTGAGGCCACTCCGGAAGTTACCCCGGAAGCGCCTGCCGTGCCAGCGACAGGTATCCCAACAGAGCCGCCGGCAGAGGTGCCTCCAATCGTCCCAGAGGCGGCTCCGGCCACAGAGGCAGTCCCGACACAAGAGGTTACCGCAGAGGCTCAGCCTCCAGCGGCTGCGCCGGCAGCACCGGTAGCGCCTCCGGAGCAGCCGAAGACAGGTATCCCTATCAATGGCCAAATCGGCACAGGTGGGGCGAGCTCATTCAATATGCTCGTGCCAGTTGGTGGCGGGCAGAAGGAGTACGAGTTTAAGTTTGAACCAGCCAAGGGACGGAGCCGAGCCAAGGTGCAGTATCGCGTACCTGGTACCGAGAAGTACTTCACTATCGAAGAGCCGGCCCCTGGCAAGAAGTTCGTCAATGAGAAGGCTGGTCAGCTGTTCGCCAGCGCTGCTAGCGCGCATCAGTCTATCGCCAAGCAGGGATCCATCTTCAGGCCGGCAGCAGAGACGGAGTCTAAACAGCTTCCGCAGATCAAGATGGGTGACAATTGGGTCGATTTGAATGTCGACCCAAACACAGGCCAGACCTTCGTCGTAGACGAAATGGGCGGAGTGGAGCCGATCGACTTAACAACGGTCCCTGGCTACGAGAAAGATTTGGCATTACAGCGGACAATCAAGGAGGCGCGCACGGCTGCTCGCCTTTCTCAGCTGCAGAGCGCTTTCGGAGCCGAGAATGCCAAGACGTACACATACGACCCAGTCACGGTATATGCGGAACGCGACGTAAAGGATAGCGAGAAGCCACAGGAGCTCACGTCATTGGCGAGGATCGCAGAGGAAGAGTGGCTGCATCCGCACCCTATGGATTACGTGGCGAATATCAAGGATGCCACCGTTTACGTAGACGCCGAA
>Ga0208644_1000047_pt1 | contig 66071 bp, 67 predicted proteins | sample VirMetDEL_Nov_18_FD_184517 | JGI IMG/M metagenome (GOLD analysis project Ga0208644, IMG submission 184517) | Aqueous microbial communities from the Delaware River and Bay under freshwater to marine salinity gradient to study organic matter... | ecosystem: Environmental > Aquatic > Marine >...
GAAAGAAAAGTTTTAAGTAATTAATTTTTGGTGTAAAATCTCATTATGAATTAATTGATGTCGGACATGGGTTTCGTATTTTTCCTTATGTATTATAGCATCCTTTCCAGAAAATTCCTCAAAAGCACTCACGAACATATAAAAATAATGCCAGTGATTTGGCGGAATATACTGCGGTGACATACACACAAAGATATGATCAAAGTTATAATTATCAAACTTATAATTCTCTTTCTCTACATTTTGATAGTTAGGAACTACCTCAGTATTATACTCATTACGTGCTTTATTCCCACTATTTTTATTTCCTATCCAGGTAAAAGAATTAAGTTTCCCATTTCCTCCCAACCAAGCACCCCAATTTCCTTCATGAACTTTATTGTGTTTTAGAATTTCATAAAATTCTCTTTTGTATGCATCTTCATCAGACATTTCTTCAGTATAATCTCCTCCAAAAACATCATCATGATGATCAATATTGATTAGATCAATATTTTCACAGTCAGCAATACTAAACAAAATAGAATCATGTTCATATCCAAAAGAAACACTATCACAATTTTTAATTCCTTTTAGAAATGTATTATAACAGAATAGTAGATTGGATTGATCAATATAAAAATGATTTTCTTTAAAATTACTTTGATTGAATAAGTTGTCCCATCTTATTGTAGGATGGTTTTCATAATAAAGTCCATTATACAATTCTATTGTTGGACCCATAATATAGTCTAGGTCAATACTTAATACTTTCATTACTTGGTAAGTTCAATATACTTTTTCAAAAGTTCTGAATTTGGATCGGCAAGAGTCAGAATCTTATCCGACGAAATCATATACCTATTATCAGAAGTATAATCAATCAACCAAGGAGAAAGTGTGAGACTTGATTGATTCAATAAAAATGGTTCAATCAATCTACAATCAGGTTCTCCAAGTTCTGTTGATACTTCCTCAATCTGACTGATCAGAATTTGATTGCTCATCAGTAGAATCACTTTGATCGTCTTGTCCATTAATCATCTCCTCATAAAGTTTTTCAATTTCTTTTACTGGAGTCACGACAGTAACTAACCAGTCATATCTTACAGGTATTTCCTTATCTGATGTAAGACAAATCCAAGGAGTAAAATTAACTCCTACATTTCTATCTTCTGGTGGAGTTTGACCTTCCTCCAAAAGAAGAACCTCTTCATTAGATGCTAGATCTACAATATAAGGATTCTTAAACAGATATCCACAAATCTTTTCATCAGAAATCAGTTCTTTGATATCGGCAATTACCGATTCTCCCGATTTCAATAATGCAATCTTAATCGACATTTTTAATTTACCTCTCCGAGTATTATAGCATAAAAAAGGAGGGGTTACAACTGGATTTGGCCAGTTCCCCCTCCGTCTGCGACGACGATATTTTTGAGAAAATATTCATAATATATTTAGCACTTTGCATTTCCATCCCTTATGATGGTTTCTTTTACCTTTCGACACAAGGGACATATTTCTATGATCTAAGTTATTCTGCTCACAAGTCTTTCTCAAACTGGTAGTTTCTATTTTATCTCCTTTTGGGTCTATAAGTTGATATGTATATCTCTTATATTTTTCATTTGTGTTATATTTCTCTTTCTTCTTATATTTCTTCTTATATTTCTTACCACCTTTCCAATTCCAGTGTAGAGAACCCGTCATACTTTTGCTTCTCTTTTCTTTTGCGATTTCGTATAGGTAAGAATTGAAATATCTACCTTTACTTTTCATATTGATATGGGCACATAACATTTTCTGTGTTCTTTTACTTTCTACCCCATATCTTTTTTCACACATCTTTTGTAGAAGTAGGTGTGCAATATAATGTTCTCTTCCAGTAAGCACAACTATTCTGTCATTGTTACCGAATATACTTTTCGGAAATACGTGGTGTCTTTCTGTGTAACCTTTAGGACAATCTCTATCCTCTGCCCTTTTAATAAGGTTACAATAAACCTTTAAATAATTCATTCTACTCTAATTTGACCGCATATGTATTTATAATAAAAAGAGGGATTTTCACCCTCTTCCTGATAGATTGCGGTCAAATCAGGTAATTTTATTTATTCAGTTTTTAGGTGTCATCTTATATGCGCCAAATGTTGTTGCTGAGATTGCTGCGATGATTGCTAGAATTTCCATGGTTCAGGAAGTATTAGGACAAAACAGGGTACAGCACTCCCCAACTAAAAAGAGATGCTGCTGTACCAAAAAGTATGGTAGTCATGGTGAAGTTCATAATGGTCTCCATCAGATTACATAATTATATAGATTATACTGTATCACTATGATACACTTCTGTATCAACCGCAGCAAAAATTAGTCAGGATATCAAAACCATACCTTCTTTTGATGATGTTCGGGCACAATTCTTCCCAGAACAATACTTAACAACCCATCCTCAAATTCAACTGATCTAACTTCCGTGTCCTCTGCCAATGTCCAAGATCTGGTGAAAGATCGTTGAGCCATTCCTCTGTGGACATAAGTGGTTTCTGATTCGGTATCCTCTTTCTGTCCTTCGACAAAGAGTTTTCCGTCTTGTGTGTAGACATTTACTTCTGCTTTTTTAAATCCTGCAAGTGCAAGTTCTAGTCTTGATTCTACGTTGCTGACCGTGACTAGATTAAATGGTGGATAATTCTTCGTTGTTTCGTGGAGATTAAACAACCTATCGAAGTATTCATCCATTCCTATGCTATTCCTATTTATACGATCCATCAGCGCAGGCAGGTCCGCAGCAGTATACCGTGCAAGGTTTCCCATGATTCTTAGCTCCTTTAAAAGCGAGTTTGTGTTTTGTGGACCCCGAAGGCATCCATAAGTATATATTAGCACAAGTCATAAAAAAGAGGGTAGTAAAACCCTCACTTTTTTATTCGGTTTCCTCTGTCCTTTTCTTCTTCGACCCAATATTATACTTGGTCTCAAGAATCCAGTCTTGCTTATCTCTAAATGCAAGAACCTTAATCTGATTTAGTGGAGCAATATCTTGTATTTTATCAGCACTAACGATGCTAATAAGACCCCAATCAGCAAGTAATTGAGCAATACGATTACGTCTTTGAACATCGTTCAATGTCAGATTTGCGTGTTTGCCATCAAGGGCAAATAGTTCCTTAAAATGTACAAGGTAATATCTCCCTTGCTTGTGCAGAATGTGACAGGACTGATAGATTTTCTTTTCTTTTCTAGACGCAACTCCGATACGAGTCAAAGTCTCACGCACTTTCAGAAAGTCATCTGGTTCTCCTAGAACCACTTCCACCATTTGGTCTGGTGTCCACTTCACTTCAGCTTCTCTAACAACACTCATCCTTTTCCTCCAGTATCAAATTTTGATTTAATAAAATTAAGTTGTTCTTTTGTTAGAATTTTCAAAGCCTGTTTTGCCTTCTCATTACTATAACCATAATAACGTTTGACATAATCTAGATCTTTGATCTTATCTTGTCGGAGCCAGGGAGAAAATCTCTTCTTTTTCCTCACAATATTTATAAAGAAGTCGTATTGTAACTTTTTAGGAAGGAAATTATACTTATTCATTTCATTCGTAAACATCAAAGTATCAAGATGTCCAGAAAAACAACGATTGATAATATAAGGAGGATATTCTTTTTCGAGTGAAGGGTCTTCATCAATCAAATGCTTCTTTGTTTGATTGATAGAGTTGAGCCAGTCTTTCAGTTCAGTCATAAAGTAGAAGGTCAAGAACGTTTACAGTTTCTTTTTCGGTAGGATAATTGGTGACAAGAAGTTCTGTCTTTACATTCTCATCAGTTCCTTTCTCACCACGATGTGCCATGGAATATCGAAGTTTCCATTCACGCAAATGATAATCTTTATACAGTTCCAATAACCTATCATTCACATTATAGGTAATCATAAACTCATGTGGACACTTATACACATCTTCGGCAAACTTATCATGGTCAAAGAACTTATGCATCTCACGGTCCTTACCATAAAGGAAGTCTTTGATATCATAAGGTGGATCAAGAAATACGAATACATTCTCGCCAGGAGCATTCATAACCTCCGAGTAATCAATATTTGTAATCTTCCATTTCTCTGTAAGTTGAGAATACTTCTTTAGTTTCTCAATACCAACAAAAGAAAAATTAGAACGAGAAGCAGTTTTAGAAAAAGTGCTATTCTCGGTCAGACCAGAAAAACTACACTTGTTTAGAACAAAGAAACTTATGGCACGGTCAAGTCCATCCTGACTATTGATATCGTCCAGTGTTTGATTAAAGAGTTCTTTATGTGCCGCATCCTTATCATCCTGAGATTGATAGTTTGATACTCTTGATTTAATCTCATTCAGACGATTAGATAATTCTTCACCATTATCCCTCAACTGAACCCAGAAGTTATAGAGTGTCACATACTTATCATTGATCCATATAGGGACATCTGGGTATGCCTGAGTTGCATAAAATGCCACAGAACCACCACCAATAAATGGCTCACGATATTCTTTAAAGTCTTCAGGAAACCATGGAGCCAATGTCTTTGTTGCCTTAGACTTACCACCAGGATATCTTAGACAAGTTTTAAGAGGAAAGGTTTTCATAATCACGAGGATGATATTTCAAATATTCCCAGAAGGTCAATTTCATTTCCTTCTGAGTCATACCACAATGTTTTGCGGCAGTAGGTAAGTTCATTGTAGCACGAAAAAGTGCTTCATTTGCTTCCTTTACATTCTGGGGAGTAGTTTTGACTTTTTCCTCCACCAGTTTGCTTTTATCAATTTTTAGTAGTCCCATCAGAAAGTCTTAGCAGTATCTAAAAGTTCTGTAAGGTAATCTTGAAAACTCAGTGTGCTTTCTGCCATTATCCTATATCCAGTTCCAACATATAGTTGTCCCAGTAAAACTGATGCTGTAGCAGTTCCCCAAAAGATATAGTAGAACTTGGACTTAACTTGACATTTCTTAGTTTGTTTCATCGTAAGTAATAATAATTTTTTTAGTGATTTTACCCGTGTTATCATATGTAGAAGCATACTCTAACTTTCCTTTTAGAATCGAAACAACATTATTGAGTTGTTGCTCTACAATAGATTTCAATTCCTCCTCTGGTATTTCTTTTTTAGTACTTGATCCCGGTTCATTAAATCCTTCCATTTTCAAACTCCTTTACTAAACGTTCTGATTGTTTTTTATCAATTCCGCAAGGTGCATTTCTCAAACAAATTAAAATACACTCAGTATCACTGATAGTTGGTTTAATTGTAAATCCCCACTTATCAAGTTTACCTTCGGTGGGTGCTTCGCATGGGTCGAATTCATGTGGCATTATTCAACTCCTTTAGGAAAACTTTCAATTTCAGTCAATTCATAATACCAATCCTCCATTACAGTATTGGCGAGAAATCTACCACTCAGTCTAGTTACTTCTTCTGCGGCATACTCTTTATTAGGTGCCTCAATCCAGATGTCAATGACCTTACCTAACCTCAATTTTTTAATTTCCAGTTCAGACAATCTCTTACAGGCATCTCTCACAGCATTACCAGGAGAGTCATCGACCTGTGATCGTAGACGAATGAATACTAATGCTTTAAACTTCATGGTCGTTCCACCTCTCATCAAGTGCTTCATTAACAATATCCTTTAATTCTCTACGTTCTTCTTCAGTAAAGATACTACGATGCTTTACTGGCATGGGAGCATAACTACTTGGTTTCTTTGATTTACCAGGAAGACTCATGCCTTGTGTATCAATTTTATCTTGTCTCATTTGTAATAACTCAATGAACCATTCCATTTAATTTATATTTTCAGATAAATTGTTAATTACCATAGGAAGTAAACGATGTTCTGCTCTCTGAACTCTGTGATGTAAGGTCTCTTCCGTATCTCCTACACAAATAGGAACAGAAGAAGAATCAATACATCCTCCAGAATCTAACTCTTCAGTCACATAATGAACTGTACATCCAGTGATTTTATCACCACTATCTAATGCCTGCTTAACGGCATTAAGACCTTTATACTTTGGAAGTAATGATGGATGAATATTAATTATCTTATTCGGAAAAGCATGAATCAATCCCGGTGTAACAATTCTCATCCAACCTGCAAGAACTACTAAATCAACTTTGTGTCTATTAAGTTTATCGATGATTTTTTGTTCATCAATACTCTTAATACGACAGTTGGGAATGCCCAATCGTTCAGCCCTTTCTTGAGCACCACATCCTTTGATATTGTAGATCATAACTACAACTTCATGGTCTGGACAATTCTCAACAATGTTCTCAAAGTTAGTTCCGTTTCCAGAACACATGACTCCAATTCTCATTTAAGTCACAGAACCAGTTTTTTAGAGTTTGGAGTAATCAACTTACTACCAAACATTTCATTATACTTCTTACAGACATCTTCCTGAACCTCTGCGACATATACGACATGAGTTTTAGAAATCGTAATCTCCGGTTTGTCCTTACTAATCACAGTTGCCCATGGAGCAAATCCAACACCATTATTAGTTGGAAGAACTACAAGACCATTTTGGACTGTAATAGAAGCAGCATTCTCATCTATGAGTTCTGCGATAACTTCTTCACCAGTCACAATTCGTAGCAGTTTTACATCAATCATTTAAATTCACACTCCATACGTTATAGTTATAATGAAAATATGCATTGGCAACCATACCAGCCATAGTCAACCAATAGACCATAATAAGGGCCATACCAATTTTAGTTGGAATACTTGTCATTGGAACTCGCACTCCACCATTATTTCAGTCAAACAGGCAAGTAAGTTTATTTCCTGGTCCGCCACAAATGCCATTTGATACTGATACTTAGCAAGGACAAGCACAGCAGCAGGAATACTATTCGGAACCAAGGAATCATAACAAGCATCGTAAATACGACGCAACAGGACAGTAGTATCATTGTCCAGGTTATTGACAACCCATTTACGTACTTCGGGAAAATTCTTCTCTTTAAGGTTTTTAACCAGTTCATTGACGGCAACATCTGAAAAAGTGGCAAGAATACCAGAGTCGATTTTCCCACTTACGGAATATCTTTGGCATTCATTAAGAACACGTCTCCAATCAGGAAAGTGCTTATTGATTAATTCTACCAGGACCTTGTTATCATATTCAACACCTTCTGCATCCAAGATTTGTTGGATGCGTTTGAAGAACTGTGCTGCGATTCCTTGACGTTCTTTTCCTTTGATTCCAAATTCAACGACGGCACATCGGGAATGGAGGGGTTCAAGGATTTTGTTTTTGTAGTTACAGGTGAAGATGAATCTGCAATTGCCAGCGAACTCCTCAATAAACGCCCGTAAGAGGAGTTGTACATCATTGGATGTGTTATCTGCCTCATCAATGATGATGACTTTGTGTTTAGAATCTGACGTAAGTGATACGGTCGAAGCAAAGTTTTTCGCATTATTTCTGACGGTATCAAGGAATCGTCCTTCATCGGATCCGTTGATGACATATACATCTACTCCAAGTTCGTTACATAGTGCTTTTGCCACTGTTGTTTTACCGATGCCTGGAGGACCGGCAAGTAGCATATTAGGAATCTCTCCTTTATCTAGGAAAGATTGAAAGGTCTTCTTTGTACTCTCAGGGAGAATACATTCTTCAATAGTTTGTGGTCGATACTTCTCAACCCAGATGAAGTTGCTCATAATCAAATTTCACCAAGTTTCATACTTTTCATTTCATAATGTTTATATTCACCATCCTTATCAACTTTATCTTCACATCTAATATAAAAGATAATGTTAGTACCACTCGAAAGTTGTTCTTCAATTCCTTCCATAGTTCTATACTTTCCAGTTCTCAGTTTTTCTGGGAGTGAATTAGTTGCATCTTCAAGAGTTTTTATTTGTTCTTGTGTTAGTTCATTCATAATCAAATCTACTTGTCCTTTAGTATACCACAACCTTTCGGTTCTATGTTCAAATCCATACCTTGTCCTTGATTATCTGTCCTTGGACTACCTTCGTTTTTCTTTTTAGTTTTTTGAAATGTCACTCTCTCATATCTGTTAGCAAATATATCAGGACACCAATAGGTCACAATCCAATTAACGGTAGGATTTAGTTCCATATGTTTTTCAACATTATGTTTCATAATACCTATTTGGATATATCCATCATGCATAATACATCCACCATCTTCCAATTCGTAAAGGTAAAGTGTTTTTATTTTATCTTCTTTCACTTTATACCCATTCAGGTTTACGATTTGGTAATTTTAAGTAATTCTTAGATACCCATGGTTTAGAAGCAATGTACATTTTGTACGCTTCAATTGTACTTATACTTGTATCAAACTTAAACTCTTCAGGCATGGCACGAACAAATGGAGTAAGTTTTGATCGATGAATAGCATCTAATGGAAAGATTTTATTTGCATGTGCAAGAGTATGAAGACATGAATGAATTTTTCCATATCGATTAGAATACTCCTCACATAATGCAAGACCGTGCCGGATCAACCATCGGGCATTTGCAGCAGTCTCATTTGCCCATACTGTGCAGGGGTGATTGCGGAAAGCACCCTTATCGGTCGCATATGGGGTTCCATCGGTCTTTGGAAGAGTTCCATACCCATGCCCCCATTTGTCTGAGGCAACAATAGAGAGCATCTGACAGCACTCTAGAGGCATCTTGACGATGTGCTTATCAGGAAGAACCTGAGCAGACTTGACCGGACTTTCGTCCGTCACAAAGATATTCATGTTAAGAGTTTGCTAAAACTGATTGCCAGTAGGAACATAAGCATTATAACGACATCCCAAGATTTTGTCCTTATAAAGTAAGGAACTGAAATCATATCAGCAACGAAGTGCAACATCACTCCAAGAGTTATATTGATATGAAGAACGACAAAGTATGCAGTAATCACTAGGATACTACCAGTTATTCTCATTGGGACATCAACTTTAATCATTTTAAAGGTCGAGTAAAGATTTCAGATACAATATCTGTTGCACCCATTGCTTCATACATGTATGTGGCACCTGATCTGGGATTTGTATGATCTCCACAGGTAAACACATCACATACTGCCATACCATTCTCCGGCCATGTATGAATACTAATGTGAGACTCGGCAAGAAGTGCTACGGCAGTTACACCATGAGGTTCAAACTTATGTGATGAAATATCTATTAATGTGCTTTCAGATAATGTTGCAGCATTTGAAAGCACATTACGAATATGTGCTTCATCATTTAGTAATCCATATGGACACCCCTTAAGGGTAAAGAGAATGTGTCTCATCCGAATGTCGAATCAGGTTCCAGAGCAATATAATACTTGAGATTGTGCTGTGTATTCGTGAATTGTGACAAAAGTTTAGAAGATACTACTACCTCATAAGCACCAGGAATAATTTTGATGTTTTCTACCTTAAAGTTAAACTCAAAATCATCACTGGTCTCACCAACAACAATGGCATACTCATTAGAAGTATCATTTTTCTTATCACGAACCACCAGTTTGATAACACCATTCTCACCAATTGCAGACATATCAGGAAGTTGATATACTGCTGCTGCTTTCGTCAATTTTTCAAGTGTTACACTATCCAACTGAAAACATACATCTTGAGATGGCAATGTAATCTCCTTCTCTGGGGGAGCAATAATTACATTCGGGTCAGCAAAGAAATACTTCACACGACGCTTGCCTTCTTTGATACTCAAGTAACTGTCTTGATTAAAGTCAAGGTCAGGATCCTGATGAAGACTCAATCCATTCAAAAACTGGTTGAGATCATAGATGGCAAAGTCCCGTGGAAAATCTTCTTTGATTTCTGCTTCGGCAAGAATATTCTTTGCCACAGAGATAGTGCGAAGTTTATTACCTTGCTTTACAAGAATAGAATTGTTAATACCCGCAAAGTTCTTGAGGATAGCAAGTGCGTTGTCAGACAGTTTCATTGTTTGTTCTTTGAGTTTCATTATTATTGAGGGTAGGTTTCACGTTTTGCATTCTTATCATTGAAATGCATTAGAAGAACAGCATAGTGGAGGATCTTCATTATATCACGACGTGCCGTACCTTTCTTATCATATCGTGATGCATACTTAAGAATATTAGATCTACAGAATGGTTCACCATCTCCACAAGCTTCAATCAAATCCAGTGTTTGAATTTTATCATCACCAGCAGAATAATGCTGTCTATAAGTTCCTCTAATATACTCAAGAAGTTCTTTTACAATCTCCTCTTCATTATATTTGAACGGAGTTGCTGAAGTTGGAATAAAATCAATAGGACTTTGTTGCTTATTAAAATTAATGTGGTCATCCATTTTTAAAATTTCATCGTATAGCATGGACCAAGAGTTAGTCATAACTTATTATATCAGTTAATCTCCTGACCGTCAATCGGCATCACAAAGTCGGCATCCACTTTGTCATAGAGTTCCAAGAATGATTGTTTGGTCTCATCATCAAAACGACTTACACAAACTTGGATTGCTTTTGCCTTATCTTTGAAGATGCTGAAAGCACGGATGATGTGAACCAAACGACGGGTGCTGATGATTTCGTCAATACCACCATCATAGAAAGTTTTACGAATAATGTCTGCCCAGTCAACAAGACGTTTGCAGAAGTCACGATCTTCCACTCCAAGATCCAAAGCAATACCCTCAAGGATTTTCTGTTCAGTCGCAGGAGTTGGATATGACTGCTCAAAGGTTACTGGGAAACGCTCAAGGAATGCTTCGTTGAGAACATTAGTGCCGATAAAACGACCATCTTCAGAACCTTTACCTTTTGTATTGGCAGTAGCAAATACATTGAAACCTTTTGTTGGTTTTACATACCTACCAATTTTCTTCAGGAACACACCTTTACCTTCAAGGATGGACTGGAGACAGAGGATTTTATTGCTAGCAAGGTCAACTTCATCGAGTAGCAAGATTGCTCCACGTTCGAGTGCTTCAATGACAGGTCCGTTATGCCAAACAGTTGCCCCATCGACAAGACGGAAACCACCAATAAGATCGTCTTCATCAGTCTCAATAGTAATGTTTACACGAATAAGTTCACGTCCAAGTTGAGCACAAGCTTGCTCTACAGATAACGTTTTACCATTACCCGAAAGACCCGTAATGAACGTTGGGTAAAAAAGACGGGACTGAATAATTTTTTTAAGATCACCAAAGTTACCAAACTTGACGAAAGTATCATCTTTATCAGGAATTAAATTTTGCTCAACAGTGGGCATGGCAGGAGGTGCCTGATATGTTTGCTCAAGTTTTTCCTGAATGGTCAGGTTCCACTTACCACGTCCAACTTTATAATCAGCAATTTTATTCGTAACTGTCTGATAGTTAGATCCATTCATTGCACACCAAGCACGAATATCAGCACCAGTTACGGACTCTCCATAAAGTTCCTGTAATGAAGTGACGATGTATTCAGCAGAAAGAGACATGATCTTGTTTTGTTGGTTTCAACTGAAGTTATTATACAAGAAAAAAGGGGTCTTGACGACCCCCGATGGACAGTTTAAGAATTGGTCAGATGCTCTTTCAACTCTTTAATCAATTTTCTGCGAGAATGTCTCCTGTCAAGTTCAATACCAACAGTTCTACCATACTCTTCAAGTTCATCCTTACTCATTTCATCGATAGAAACATCACTCTCATATGGAAAAGTTTCAACAACTTCTTCCACAGCAATGGGATCAAGAGCAATTGCTTCTACAGGTTCTGAAGGAACTGCAACTGGAGTAGGTTGTGCAGGTGCTGCTGGAGCTGGTGCCGGAGTTTTTCCTCCTATTAAATCTCCAAATCTAGACATTCTTAATACCTATTATTATAGAAATATTTATCAGGCAACAAGTCCCACAAACTCATTTAGAATTTTCTTATTCATTTTTTTATTCTTCAAACTCTTCATAAAAGATTTTTTGATTTGAGTTTTGGAAGCATCTTCTGATACATCAAATTCCGATTCACCTGCAAGAGTTGTTGCCGAAAGTGCAATATAAGAATGATAACCAGAATTTTTGATAGCAAATGATCTCTCTTTTTTCCATTGGTTTTGTATTTGCTCTTTTAATTTATATTCGCCCCAAGTGTAACGACTAATAAAACGATTAGAATCACGAGACTCAAGAACACGAATACCAATAAAATTAGTGTCAGTAAAATTGTCTCTCAAATTTTGAATCAAAATGTCAGTGTAGTCATCCCACATAGAATTCAAAGAATAAGTGTTTCCCGTTTTACGATCACGGAGATAGCAATTATCACCAATTCTTCCAAGTCCAATAAAAGGTTCATACTCCCAAGATCTTTGAATCTCACGATGATAAGTAAGTCCATAACCCTCACCATCAGTCAATACGACACACTGAACTTTTTGAACTTTAGTATTTTTCTTAAACTGTGGAATAATTTGGTGAAGTGCAATCATCGTCTCATTCAAGGGAGTTCCGGACAATCCCATTCCAACAGGGATAGGATACCTTCCACCAAAAGTAATATATTGTGCAAGACGGAACATATTCTTCAATTGTTTTTCCAAAGTTTTAGAATTAACTTTGTGTGACAAAATGTTCATCAAAGAAAACTGTTCTCCAACCTGCATCAAACCATCTTTTTTCTCATATGGTCTTTTACGACAAAGTTGTTCTCCATCATCACTTACTAATGGATACTCATTCGTGAATGCATATACCTCAAATGGAATAGAAACTTTCTTACAGAACCAGACAAGATTGAATAACTGTTTCATAGTATCCATCATTACATGGGTCATCGAACCAGACCAATCGAGAATAAAAATCAATCCATGATCTTTACCATCGGCAAGTGTGGTTACTTTCTTAAACAAGTCTTCGTTGTATTTGTAGGTGTGGAGTTTAGAGCAGTCCAGAACTCCAGTGCGACTAGTAGTAGCACGAGCATAGCTATTAGCAGATTTTCTACATTCGAATTCTTTGACAAGATAATTTACCTCTTTCTGTGCTGATTTTTTAAATTTCAGAAACTCACCATCAACATAATCAAACAGATAAGGATCATTTGGATTGTCCCAGAGTTCATCACATCTCTCATGTATCTCTTTATTTGGAACAATAATATCATCAAGATTAACTTGAGGAAGTTCTACATAAACATTCTCAATTCCATCCATTGATGCAAGATTTTTGATTGCATCCTGCAACGAATCCATCGTATCGACTTTAGGTTCAGGATTAGTTTCTCCACCCTGACGAACATGCTCGGTGTCTTGCTCGGCAACATGCTCGGTGTCTTGCTCGGTATCAGCAGATTCTCCAGGTTGCTGTTGCTCCATAGAGTTATCAGACTGCTCTTCGGATGAACCAGAACTTTGCGATTCTAATGAATCCATATCAGTCTTGGTTTCTGTATTCATCTGATCCTGACAATACTTATAGAGTGCCTGTGCCGCAATCAGAACATCATCAAAATCTTCACAACCTTCGATCATGCGAACGATAGGCATCTCTACATATTCACCAAAAGGAATATCAACAAAGTTTCCAATCTTAAAGTGAAGATTTACACGGTCGGCAAGATTCATCTTACTTACATCTTCACACTCAACACCAAAGAAGTCCTCATCGGCAAGAACATTATATCCTTTATAGAAGGTCTTAGAGATGCCAGCATAACGACGCTTCATCAGTTTTTCAATGCGAGCATCCTCCACCACATTCACAAACTGTGGAGGAATCTTATATTCTTTTATCCAATCACGATCTGGTGTATAAAGTGCATGTCCCACTTCATGTGCCACCAACATATCATATATCTCATTACCTGCCTTATCCCAATTCGGCAGTGTCAGCACACGAGTATGAACATTGAAACATGCAGTCTCAACATTTTTGTTCTCTACCACAAGGTCTTCGGTGGCAAGAAGTTTGGCAAGTTGAGATTTGATTTCGTGCCTGACGGTCATTGGTTTGATGCGTATGAATGTAGTATACAATAAAAAACCACCCCTGTGAGGAGGTGGTGGTCAGTTTGGGAAGTGGTTATCGTATCAAGTAAAGATACGATCAGTGATATCGGGGTTCCCTGTGGCAGAATATGCGTGATGAACCTCATTGGGTTTATACACATTAGCACGATGACCATATGTTTCTGCCAGAAGATGTGCCATAGCAACCGCTTCTATCCAAAGTTCAGTTTGACAAGTATAAAAAACTTGAGATGGACTGAAGCATTTGACTGAAAAAAGAGAAGTCATCAGTTCGTTTCGTATGAACGTATTATACAAAAGAACCCTGCTTTTTGGGCAGGGTCATGTGACAGTTTTTGAAGTGTCTCAGTGCCTCCTTTCGAGAACGCATTGCCTGAGGTTTCAGTTTTCGTTTCTGCTCCTTCTTGGAGTGATGGTATCTATTTGGGACTTGCATTGTTCTTTGATGTATCAGGACATCATACGTGAAAAACCTTTGACTTTCTCAAACCTTATGACACTTTGGAATTTGTCATGTAAGTCTGACTTATGAGAGATGACGAATATATTAGCATCCTTTATCACATAACGAATAATTTTTAGGAACTCTTCGGTTCCAAATCCATCAAGTGAAGAGTCAAATACTTCGTCCATAATCAACAGGTTAGTGTTTACGGAATTTTTGAGTCTCGCAACTTCTCTCCAAGTGAAGAGTAGAGCCAAATCTACACGCATTTTTTCACCTTCACTAAAAGAACTATAAGAAAAGTTTTCGTGAATAGGTGACTCAATGGTTTCACCGAACTCCTCATCAAGTTTAAAGTTGATGTAGAAGTCCATCATTTGAAGATAACGATTAACCTGCTGATTGATGAATGGAAGATACTTCTTGATGATTTTTGTTTTTACGCCATCGTCCCGAAGAAGGGAATAGGCAAAATCGTAATGAACGATTTCTTGTTTTTTGTCTGAAAGATATTCAATTGTCTTTTGGAGATTGTCTTTAAACTGCTCTAATTTCTCATTCTCAGTATTTCTGTTTTGTAAGTTATTGGTAATAGTTTGAATTTCATGTTCAAGATCTCTGATTTGTCTCTGGTTGAGGGAAATCCTAGTATTGTTTTGAGAAATGCCATGCGTTAGTTTTGTAATCTCCTTAGATAAGGTATTGAATTGACGCTCTCGTTCCTGTTCGAACTTAATTGTTTCTTCAAGATCTTCATAACCTTTCTTGAGTTCCTTTGCTTTATTTTGAGCGTCACTAATTCTATTTACACGAAACTCTTCTTTGATGTCTTGTGTACAGGTAGGGCAGACCGTATTTTCTGTAAAGAACTTATGCTCTTTGGTAATGGTCGCAACCTTTTGTGAGATTTTGCCTTTAAGATTGTTTAGTTTTGATAACTTCCCACGAGCACCAATAACTTCTTCCTGTTCTTTTGTAAATTTATGAATATCTTCTTCTATGACAGCATTATCTCTCATATAAACTTCGACTTCACTATCTAACTTAGTGATTTTATCACTGTTGGATTTTATATTTGCATTACCACGACTTTCGAGTTCTTCAATAAACTCTTCCTGCATCTTCATCTTATCTTTAAGATTATCTTTCTTAATATCTAAAGATTTAATTTGCTCTTTCTTTGTGCGAATATTATCTTTAATTAGACTATTCATAGCAGAGAAGATACGAATATCTAACAAGTCTTCAATCACCTCACGACGATTGGCAGTCGTTAATTGCATGAAAGGCACAAAGGTGCTACTACCAAGTATAACAATTTGTGTAAATGACTTATAATTTACCTTAAGAATACTCTCCTCAAGAATGCGTTGATTAGCACGATCATCTGCTTCCTTATGAAGTGGATTACCATTCACCTCAATATCAAAGATATTTGGTTTAATTCCACGACGAACCAAATAATCACGACTATTCACAGAGAACTCAATCTCCACTAAACAATCCTTCTCATTTGTAGCATTCGCAAGTTGTGGTTTATTAATCTTACGAAATGGTTTATTGAATAATACAAATGTAAGTGCATCTAACATCGTAGATTTACCTGCACCATTTGTTCCAATAATCAAATTAGTATGATGTTGTTGGAAGTCAATCTCTGTAAATTGATTGCCGGAACTTAAAAAGTTCTTATATCTAATCTTTTGAAATGTTATCATTCTTAGGAGGGATCACAATGTCATTAGGTGTAATAATCGTATACTTGTATGAATAATGTTTACAAGTTTTTATAGCAAGGTCATCATCAACTTCTACAATATCCATATCAGCATCTTCTTCGTCATATAGCATCATAGCATATCTTTCGGCATCATCTTCTTCCTCAAACAAAAATAACACTTTATGTCCATACTTATCCTGGACAGCATAAGCACCGTCATCTTTACCATCTTTGAGAGTTAGAAGATACATTTACTCCACTTCGCAAGCCTGACTATACAAATCTTGGAAGATACCTTTGATAATATTTTTATCAAGATCAAATTCAGACTCTTCAATATATCGATTTAGAATTGAAAGTGTATTCTCTTCTTCGTCAATATCAAATTCTTCAGACTCTTGAATTTCAAAGTTCTCAATTATTTTTAAATCATGAACTCCAACAGTATAAAGTTTATCAATAAACTTTTCAAAATCTTTGGGTTTTGTTTTTTTGCGGACAATAACCTTTACAATTTTGTTTTCATATTCAGTTGCATTGAAGAGTTTGTGATTGGTGTCTTCGTAATAGATGTTATAAAATAATTTATAAGGATTATTAACTGGAGTATGAGTGAGGGTTTCCGTATCAAAGATATGAAATCCTCTCGTATCATTTACATCATTCCAATACATCTCATAAGGATTTCCTAAGTAGAAGATTTTTCCGTTGTCGGATCGAGTGTGATAGTGTCCCGAGAATACCTTTTCGAACTTCTCAAATAATTTGCAGTCCATACCGTCTTCCATGACGTGGCCACGATGAGCTCTGAATCCGTTGAGCTCAAGGTGCCCCATCGCACATATGCTAGATGTATTTTTAATAGATTTGACAGTATTCTCAAAGTTTTCTGCATTGATCCAAGGTATAAACAGTATTTTTAATTTATCTAATGCAATCTCTGATACTTCACTATATGTCTTTATATTATTATAAGTCTGTAGAAGAAGTTCTGGAGAGTTTACATTATTAGTATTCTTATAGTAACAATCATGATTACCAATAATCATATGAACATTACAATTTTTGAGTCTGTCAAATACAACTCTCTTTGACCACTCAAGACTTTGATAATCAATTGACTTACGACTATCAAAGGCATCACCCATATGAATAACAGTATCAATTCCTTCTGCTTCTAAAGTAGGAAAGAATACATCATCATAGAACTTCTCAAAATGATCATGCAGGTGCTTAGATCCTTTGCGGGCACCGAAATGACTGTCCGTTATAATGGCGACCTTCATAGCAATTTGTTACTCTTACGAATATTTTCAGTAGCAGTCAAAATCTGCAGATTATCGGGGTGGTGTTTACCTCCCTTGGATATCGGGTGTATATGATCAACGTGGTGTTGAACACCTGTTTCCTCCGTAAGTTTAGCACACTCTTTGTAGATGGTCAATATCCTTTCATGCTCTTCCTGAGTTAATACAGCAGCATCACCAAACTTTTTTGCCCTATATCTGTAAGTTTTATTATTTACCTTCTCCTTTGTTCTGTAAGGAGCCATCAACTCTTTATTATTGAGTTTCTTAATACCCTCTTCTTTTACACACTTAACACACCCATAAGTAGAAACATATTTTTCATATGTGCCGCATTTTTTGCAAGGGGTTCCTGAGGTATATGTTTTATCCCCGTTTGCCTTTGCCTTATTTCTATTCTGTTGGGAGATTGCGGGATGTTGATTCGCCATAGAGCACCATAGTATTATAGTTATTTATACACTATGGAGCACTTCATCGGTTTTTATATTGAATTGCATCTTTAATTGAATTATACTCTGAACTATGCCCAGAAAGCAAGCTATCGTCAATAACCATTACTTCATCAAATCCAGTCTTCTCAATAATCTTAGTCTTAATTTCCAATTGCTTCTTCTCCTTCTGAATACGTCTCAGGAAGGCATAATGAATAATCTGAGTAAAGTATGCAAAAGGGTTCTTAGACCTTTCTGGGTCGAAATTATGAATGTACTGGACGCAATTTTCTATCCCATCAGAAATCATATCTTCACGGAACATGTAGTTCACAAAGTTGGGTTTATATGAGAGGTGTGTCGCAATCTTAAGAAAACACTCACCAAGATAATCTGGAATACGTGGTTTACCTTCCCATTTTTTTCCTCTTTCCTGTTTCGGAAACTCAGTGAGGTCTTTATTGAAAGTCTTCATGTATGATTTTTCTACCTTAGTTCGATAGACAATCATTGCCTCCAATAACTCTTTATTGTTTACATAATGTTCTGATTTCTTCTTGGGCATAATTCATTACTCTTTAAAGTATAAGTTGTTCTAATTATACCACACTTCACAAGGGCTTGACAAGATGTTGAATTGTATGTAGACTACCTTTGTTAGGGTTGAAGAGGAGGACTTAGCTTTCTTTAGTATCTTCAAGTTTAAAAATATTCTCTAGAGTTTTTCTTGCTTCTTCTACCGTTGATAAGTATCCCATCTTTCTAGACGGAATAATTTTACCTGAAGGTTTTTCATTAGAGGACGATTGAGGTTTATAAACGTCTATATCATCTTCATCTTCAAGATAGTTAGTATATATCTCAATCATTCTTTCATCATGAGTTTCTGTCATAGTAAGAATTTTATCAGGTCTTACAATAAAGAAATCATCAGATGCTAATTCCATCCATGATTTAACTTTAACATGCATTCCATTTTGAGAGTGTAGAAGTTTCATTGTGATTGGATTCTGCATCACAATCAAAGGATCACCATCATTCTCATCAATAGAAATAAGTGATAATACTTCTTCACCAGATACTAGTTTTATGATTGCGTAAAATTCATCTCCCATTAGTTCTTTAGCGGTATGTTTACAATATCGTAATTAAAATTCTCTTCGTTATAAACTTTAATTCTTTCGATTAGATGATTAAGGGTATAGTTCCTCCTGGATTTGTAGGATATGTCGTCAGCAATGTCATAGAGAGTTGCCTTGGTCTTGTTATTACCTTTCCTAAGCACCCTTCCAATAGATTGGAGATTCCGAATTCTAGATTTGGATGGAGAAGCAAAAATGACATTGTGGAGATTTTTGATATTAATTCCTGTACTGAATGTTCCGTATGATGCAACAATAATCGCATTATTTTCTTTTTCAGTAATCTCCCTTACTTGTTCTCGATCCTTTGTATCTACTCCACCATGGACAAAAAATACTTGTCTTTCATCAACCGTATTATTATTTATCATGTGATATAGTGGTTCACCATGACCTTCAACTCTTGCAAAAAGAACTAGAGTATTTCCTTTAAGATCTAGTGCAAGATTTCTTATGAACTTATTTCTACGTTCATGATTGATAATATACTGAACTTCTTCTTCAAAGTTTTCAAACTTATGTGCTGGGTGCTTCAGTAGAAGTACATTGATATCCAGTTTAGCAACATGACCCTTCGCCATTAACTCTTCGGTACGAATGATTTTGTACGAAGCACCAAACAATCCCTCAAGAACCCATTTATGAGTTTGTGTTCCATCAAGTGTTCCAGTAAAACCAAAACGATATTTTGCATCAGCAAGTTTAGACATTATAGATATTAATGACTTTGATTTAAACTGGTGTGCTTCGTCTCCGATAACTACATTAAATCGTTCAAAATATTTGCGGGGAAGTTTGTAGATAGACTGCCAGGTAGTGATGATAACTTGAGAATCTGTTTCTCTCTCCTTCCCCGCATAGATCTTGTGACAATATGAACCTACATCCCAACCATAGTCTGCAAAGTCTTTATACATCTGCTCTACTAGCGAAGTCGTCGGAACGACTATCAGAATATTTTGTTTCTTCTCAACGTAATATCTCACAAGAGAATATATCATCAGAGACTTTCCAGAAGCAGTTGGGGATATCAACAACTTTCTATTATGTTTTAAAGCGTCGTATACTCCCTCAACTTGGTAATCTCTCGGAGAATACTTGCAAATAGCATTCATATAATCTTTTACACCTTCCTTTGAAATAAAATTATTCGTCTCAAAAGGAAGACCATAATACTTATTATCTACAAACTCATAAGTGTATTTGTGATCATCACAAAACTTTGTAACCTTATCTAATAACCCAACATATATCTCTCCGGTTTGGGTATTAAATAATCTTATCTTTCCATCCCAGTATTTACTACGATACGAGGACATAAACTTTGCACCAGGAACCTCAAAGGTAAACTGGTCTGATAATTCGTAGTATACATGAGGTTCTGCCTTAACCTGTAAATATACTTCATTCTTTTTTGATATAATCAAATGAGACATAACTCATAGGTTCACCTATAAGTATTTAGTTCATGTTGTCAAACTGATGTTCTAAAATAAGTCGATAGAAATTATCTCTCATCGCAATTAAGTTCTCTTGTTCTTCAGGATCTCCACCAGACCATTTTTGAACTGCCTGTCGAAGACCTTCATGAATAAGTCTAATTCCTCTGATATTTAATTCGATAGAGTAATATTCATCGTCCATTAGTTAAAACCTGCTTGGAATTTGTGCCAATCGATTGAGTTCTTAATTTGAAAAGTTCTATTCGAAACTGTCTTAATAATTTCTTCTAAGAACTTGAGCATTACATCATAATAACGAACTTTGAGGTCAATAGTATTTAACTTCTCATCGGCATCCATATACCTCTGTAGTGCTTCTTTATCTCTAACCTTATAGGGAAATGGTTCTTCGGCATAAACCTCTGCTGTTGCCTTTCCTGTGTAATAGTTGTATCTTTCCAATCTTACTCGATTATAAGTTCCTCTTGCTTTCTCTCTCAAAAGAGTGATGGTATTATATAAAGTATAATATTTCGAATGAAGTTGTGGAATTTTCAAACTTTCGTCGTGGAGGTTGTCGGGGTCAATCTGGGAATCTTTTTCCCACATCTCCTGAATTTGGTCAAGATTCATATGTATCTGCCGAGTGTATCTCTTTCTCGTTTATCTTTTTTATGTGCTTTACTTAAGGCATCTCTATGCTCTTTCGTAAATTTTTTACCCTTTTTAGCATCGCTAATTTTTCTGCCGATTGCTTCTAAATCCTTTCTATTCTTAGCATAGGTATTTCCTTTCATTCTTTCCGAAATACCTTTTCTATTCTCTTCTGAGTTTACCCGCCCAGTTGCCCCTTCACCACCATCAGTCATATTTCTCAATATACCGGTGCCTAAATCTTTTCTACCATATTCAGCAATTAAACGCATTTCTTCTGCGAATGCCTCTGATTCTGATAGATTCTCTTTTAAGATTTTAATCCTATCGTTTTCTGGAGGGGAGAATCTGTGGTTGTAGTGTTTATATGCTCTATTACCTTTCCCCTTGCCGATATAATAAGGAGTTCCATCTTCTCTTAAGTAAGCGTAAGTGTAATATGTATTCATAGTTGTATTATATCATTAAACTATCTGAAAGGCAACTACTATAAGGGTGTTCTGTTATCAGCAGCTAAGACATTGTAGATAGTATACTTGAAAGTGACCTCTGCTGTAAAGTAGCTGATGTCAGTATCACTTGCCTCAAAATCTAAGGAGGTCAAATATGTTGGAAATAAATCTCTAAACTTTACAATAGCAACATCTCTGAAATTGCTATTTAAAATATGAAGACTTCCATCACTGAACTGTTCTTTTAAATCTCTAACCCCATCATCATTTGTAATTAAATCTTTAAATTGTTGAGTTGTTTCTGGAAATCCTAATCCAGTCAACCAATTATGAACTGCCATATAATTTTCCATATTCTCATCAACTAAAAATCTTAAGGAGAAATCTCCGTAAGATAATCTATCACCAGGAACATCTAAATCCTTAAGATACGTTGGTTGAATTGCAGAACCTAAACTAATTTCTGGTATTCTTGCTGAATTGCAGAAAAAAGGAATTTTGGGATTTTTTGATAGTGTAAACTTAAAACCAACCGGAGATAGAAAGTTTCTATTGTTTATTTGGTTGGGAAAATTGCAGGACATTTTTATTTTTTAATTATTTAGATAAGTGAACTGGAAAAATCTGTAGTACCTCTTTCTTCCCTATAATGTCTAATTCTATGACAATTACTACAAAGCATTGCACATTTTTCAACTTCTTCTAAAATAGTGTCCCAGTTGCGGTCTAATGCTGGTGCGATCTCAAATTTTTTTTCTAATGGATTAATGTGATGAAAATCATAAGCGCATTTGTGAAATGATTTTTTACAATCAAAACATTTATCTCCAAATTTTTGAATCAAAAGATCTTTTCTTTTGTCTCTGCGGCGCCTTTGATATTCATTACGTTCTTCTTTGTTTAATCTGGGCATAAGTATACAACACATTGTATACTCTATTTATATAAAAAAAAGGGTCCGAAGACCCTTCAGTGTGGAATTGTATCCAATTATTACATAAGGTTTTGAACTTTGACTCTTCTGTAGTAACGGTTTGCGTTAGTCTGCAGTCTACCAGGATTGTTAACAGGAGCAGCACCTTCTGCGAAGGGGTTGGCAACAATACCGTAACGAGTCTTGAATCCGATCTTAGGCTGGAAGGTGTTCTCTCCAACTGCACGAACCATCTGAAGAGGAACGTAAGGGCAATAGAACAGACCTGCGTCATAAGGTGAAGAACCTTTATAACCAGCAACGTAGTACTGACTACCGGTTGCGTTAGGAAGGTTTGCAGAATAAGGGTCGATATAGACCTTATACTTACCAGCAAGAACACCTGCGAAGGTGTTACCGGTGTCATCAACATTCAAGTTTGCATTGAGTGCAGGGGTGTAATCAAGTACACCAGCCATGGTCAGTGCGGAAGCAACGTCTGCGGAACACAGAATCATGTTGCCTTTCCCTCTACGAGTTCTTTGTGCGATTGCGTTCGCATCTCTCTCGATTTGGAAAATAAGACCTTTGAACTTCTCAACAGACCAACGACCGTTGGAGTCAACGTCAAGGTCGAAAGTACCAGGGGTGGCAACATTCTGTTGAGCACCGGGTTCAGCAACCTTATAGATGGTTCTGATGACTTCTCTATTGATTTCCGCAAGGATTTCAGTAGAGAGGATGTTGGCAAGTTCTGCCTCGGCATTCAAACCGTGGATTGCCTTGAGGTCTTGTGCCAGTTCCAGAGAATACTCTGCTTTCAAAGCACGAGACTTAGCAGTAACGGTGACTTTCTCAATCGAGAATGCCATCTCGTTGAATGACTGACCAGCACCGAGGTCTTCAGACTGTGCGGTGTCCATACCCTGACCGACAGTGTATCCACTTTCGGTTTGGGTAGTAGGATTAAGTAGTCCAGGATTAGAACCATTCTGAGATCCGGTAGTACCGAAACCAACAGCATTTCCTTCTGAACCTGCGACATAAGGATTAGCAGTTCCGATTCCACTATTAGAGAATCCGGTATCTGCTTCGTCGAAGAGTGCTTCTGCACCACTTTGATTCGTGAAGCGTGAACGCATTGCGAAGATCAGTCCAGTAGGACCGTTCATCGGTTGAACACCTGCGAGGTCATATGCGACCAGGTTAGGCATTGCGCGTCTGATCAGTGAGATCAGAACGGGATCGAAGTTATCGATACCAGCTCCGGTGGAGTTGGTAGGTGCTTCAGAAAGGAATTCTCTTTCCTCTCTGATCATTTTTTCTTGGTTCTCCAGAAGAACTGCGGTAACCATTCTCTTATGAGCATCATTGATGCCTCCGAGACCCTCATGGTTGAGGATAGGTGCCCACTTCTCCTGAAGGTGTTCAGCATTGAAACCTTGCATTTGAATTTACCTTGTTAAAAATTTTAGTTTGATTTATAATTAAAAAATCACTTTTTAGAAACTCTGGTCAGAGTATCGAGATATGATTCCATTAAACCAGTAACTGGTTGTGCAATGGATTCTGAACTCTCGGAAATATTCTCTGAGTTGTCTCTTTGAGCACCAGCATTTTCTGGGAAATATGAATTTCTCAGGGTTGCCAGTTTCTCACGATAGTTGTCTTCACTATCAAACTCAACATTTTCTGCAAGAGAAGCGAGTTTGTCCTTCTGAGAAAGTGCTAGACCTTCGCAGACCTCGGAGAAGATTACATCAGCAACCGACTCAGCTAATCTTTGATTAAGAGCAATATTAGACTTAATTTGCTCGTTGAGTTTATATTCCATTTCATCTAATTTCTCTACCATTGCGGTAGTTACATCATATTTCTCTTCAGGGATGTTTACATAATGATCTTCAAAAAGACTTCTCATTCCAGTCAAGAATGATTCGGTCATTTCTGCCTTGAGACCTTGCTCGACTGCGAGTTGATTTTCGGAAATCCACTCTGAGGCAACATACTCAAGGTATGCATCAACTCTATCAGTCAGTTCTTCTTTAATAAGAGTAACTTCTTCTTCGAGAGTTGTTTCATATTGTGCTTTCAGTTCTTCTTGAACTTCGGCAACTTTTGTCTTGATAGCAGCTTCAAAAATAGTACGTGCTTTCTCTTGGAAGTCTTCGGAAAGTTCTTCACCGGCAAGCAATGCTTCAACATCTTCTTCGATGTTATATTCTGCTTCGATGACTTCTTCTTCAGATACAACTTCTTCATCAGAAGTTTCTTCCTCAGAAACTACATCTTCGGCAGATGCAGTGGTCTCTTCCTCTTCGACGACTTCTCCTTCAACTTCTTCCTCTTCCTTCATACCCTTAGGCATGGGTTCAGCAGGTTTAGCACCTCTATTCACAATGTCTTTGACAGTTGCGATTTTAGGTTCTGCGATTTTAGCAGAGTTGTCGTCTACTTTATAGTTTTCTGGAGTAGGACCACCAAGATCTTCCCAATTGCCAGTTTGGCCTGGTGTAGAAACACCGGAAGCATTGCTTCCTGCCTTTGACATTGGTTCAGATGCAGCAGCTCCTTTAGTTACTACGTTTTCCATTTCTTGTAAATTGCTACCAACGGACATTTGATTTTATTAGATTTTTTATACTAATATATTTATTTATAATTTAAAGATTTGATAAGAATTCATTGAACAAATTTAACTTATGTTCATCGAGAGTTCTTTGGTCAACGAGAGTGTTAATTCTCTTCTGAGTTCTTTCTGCAAGTTGCTCACGAAGAATTCCTCCTTCCCAAACCCACTCTTTTCCTTCCATAATTCCTGATACAAAAGCATCAGGTGCAGAAGGATCGGCAACGATATCAGCAGCAGTTGCTAACATGAAATCTTCACCAACAACTTTCACTCCACCACGATCTTCTCTTAATGAACCAACACCACGAGAAGAAACTCCAAGCATCACACCTTCATCTAAAAGTGAAGATGCAATTTTACCCATAGGAGTATTAAGGATTTGTGCCTTACCTCTGAAATTACTACCCTCTTGAGTGAGTGAAGTAATCTTATGAGAAACACGGTCAAGATTTACGGTAGGTCCATCAGGATGACCAAGTTCTCCAAGAGCACGACCTTTATTGACAAAAGTTTCGCAATAACGATTTACTTCTCTTGAAAGAGTATCCATAGGATACATTCTTCCATTACGATTTTTAAGGTCTCCTTGTAAGAAAACTCCCTCAATGTATAGTTTTTGGGATGGTCCTTTCTTACCTTCCTTAATAATCTTTACGTTTGAAATTTCTTCTGTGATAAGTTTCATTTGTATTAACCTGTAAATCCTACTTTAAATCCTACAACTCCTGCATCTGATGCAGAAATTAAATCTTGAGCACCTTTTTCGAAGAACTCAATCCGATCAGTTGGAAGAGTTACAGTGGCAGTGTTTGCATATCCAGTCGTAGTGCTTTTTGCGACACTAACCGTAGCATCCCCATCAGTTCCATTAAAAACTCTAACTACTGTTGCATTATCTAAAGAGGTTGCTGTATTGAGTGCAACTTCTGTTCCAATGCCAACCAATAAAGTTCTTGCCATTATTCTTCCCCTTCGGAATTATCTTGCTGATCGTCAAACATGGATGCGCCAACTGTTGGACGAATAGTATTAATACGTTCTGCTGCTTTTGCATACAAAACGTCTTTAATTCTGTCACTAATATCAGATGCCGACGAATCGGATCCGACTAAATTTACAATTTCTTCCATGAAAATTTAATATATGTATATTTTATATTTATATCTCGGCAGCTTTACCGTCTACTTCAGTCATTCCACCATCAATTTCGGGTTCCATCGGAACATCACCCATCATTCCCTGCTCACCTTCTTGTGGTAATGGTTCTCCAGTTATTGGATCAACAGCACTTGGATCTGGAATAATACCATCTTTGATTTCTTGTTCAATCTGCTCATCCATTTCAATCATTTCTCCATCAGTCTGACGAAGAACTTTACTACGAACCCACTTCTGGGAATAATACTTACCGATATAAGGTTCAATAGTTGCGAGAACACCAAGTCTCTCATTTAACATTTCTGTTTCTTTCAGTTCCGCAAACTGATTATCATATAAGAAATCATATTGAATATGATCACCAATTCTATCCCAGTCTTCCACAGAAACAATGTTCTTAAGGATTAACTGTGTCTTCAACATATCATTGAACATCTGAGCAAATCTCTTTCTCAGACGACCGACAAACTTAGCAAACTTAAGTTCATCTCTTAAAATTTCAGAAGAACGACCAAGATTAAAACCACCATCGGCAGCAATTCTTGATTCTGGAACTCCAAGTGCTCTATAAAGTTTCTTTTGGAAATATTCAATATCAGCAAGTTCTCCTAAGTTTTGACCACCTGGAAGAGTTGTGATTTCAGTTCCTCTACCACCTTCTCTTCTAGGAAGCCAGAAGTCTTCCATCATACTCATAAATTTACGATCATCACGGATTTCTCCAGTGTTCGCATCATAAACTTGCTTGTTACGATAACGATTCATAACATCACGAAGATATTGTTCTGCCTTTACTTTAGGAAGATTACCAACATCAATATAAAAAATACGACGTTCAGGTGCTCTTGATAATCTATAGATAACCAAAGAATCCTCAATCATTCTCAGTTGATTGAGTGCCTTGATTGCTTTATGTAGATAAGAAAGAACATTTCCTTTGTTCCTATCTACAAGACCGGAAGTACAATATGTAATTGCATCCTTTGCTATCTTAGTTCCTTTATTTCCACCACCACCGGTTAAGTTTCCTGTTGGATAGTTTGGTTTTGGTGTATAAACAAAATACTCTTCAATCTCTGGAGCAATTCCATTTTTTTGTTCATCACGACCAGGAATATTTGGTCCAATAAGATTTTTATCCTTTTTCTTTTCTTGACGGACAAACCGCATCTTCATTGGGTCGATATACCTCAGTTCCTTAATTCCTTCCTGAGGATTTTTGAGATCGATTACCTTATGGTAGTAAAGTCTTCCATCAACATACCAATTTCTAAAGATTTCGTGTGACTTTTTATCAAAATCTAAAATTTCTTTAATATACTTAAATTCTTGTCTAATTGCTTTCTTTAAATTATCTGTAGCATTTAAATTAGACAATTCAATTTCAATTGGAGAATCATAAAGATCACTCACAATTGCTTCATTTACAACATCTTCGATAGCACCATCCGCTTCTGGATGTAGTGACATCTCTCTGTATCTTTTAATTAGATCAAATTCTGTTCTATATTGTCCTTCAATATCTACATATGAACCATAAAATCCACTACTAATATAGTTATCAACCCCATCCTCGTTATTCACGGGGACAGGGGAAACTACAGATTTGGATTTCTTTTCTGTATCATCAATAGAAAAACCAAAAAGTTTTGCCATATTATAAACTAACTTAGACTACTATTTTATTATTTAGGTAATATCTTCACCACCTGCTGATGGTCCATTACCTTTATATGCTTCCCAATAGTGGACTTGCATTTCTACGGTAAACTCCTGAATAGTATCAGTCGTCTCATAACTTAAATCAATTGTGGAGATGTTAGTTGGGAAAACATCCTTGAAAACATATTTTCTAAGGACTGTTCCTGTGCGATCTAATTGATTTACTTTAGCATCTACTTGATAAAGTGCAGGATCTGTTTCACCAGTTCCGTTATCCAATTTATTAATATAGTTCATCCACTTCTCAAATGCAGATCTAATATTGAATGAAGTATCATTCATTACAGTAATAGTCCATGTTTCGAATGTTCTATCACCTGCAATTTTCAGGATTCTTCCTCTAAAAGGAATATCAATTGGTGCTACTGTTGAAGAAGGTAATGCTGCTGCTTTTACCAAAAATCTAGCATTATCAAGAACTTCGTTTTCATCCTGAACACCAACACCCGAAGGGAAAGTTAATTCCACTTCGAATAGATTGGGTCTTGCACCACCACCCTTTAATTTACTTTTAAAATCACTAATAGTTCTTAGTGGTAAAGTATTTACTTGTTGACGAGCCATTGTTTCTTAAACCTCTAGATTAAACGTTACCGATTACTTCATCAAATGAAACACCAGTTCTGGTGGCAACAAACGTAAGACCGATGAAGTTGATTGATCTTGCGGGTTTGATAAAGATGTCTGCTACAAACTCATTATTATCTATAATTGCAGCAGTGTTATTTGTCTCATCACAAATAACTACAAAGTCAAAGATTCCTCTCTTTGCCTGAACATCACGAAGGAATGGTTCGACAATATTCACAAAGTTAGTTCTTGTGATTTCATCATTAAATTCGAAGAGTTGATCTTTTGCGGCAGCAGAGATTGCATCTTCAAGATAGATAAACAATCTACGAACGTTAATACGATCGAATGCCGATGACTTACCAAATCCAGTCTTGTCTCCAAAGAGAACAATACCGGCACCAGGTGAGAAGATTACTGGATTGACTCTATTAGAATACAATCTATCTCTCTGTGCTTTAGATGGAGTATATGCAAGTTTAACTGCATTTAGAATTCCACCACGATTTGTTCCTGCTGGTGAGAACCATGGGAAGTTGTTTGCATCATTTCTGGCACAAAGTCCGGCAATGTCTCCATTTAGTGGAATATATCTGAAGGTATTTGCAAACCTATCAAACATATACTTGTAACCACTATCAAAGATTCCATAAGTTGTTGATGTAATGGGAGAATAGAAACTGATTACATTATCAGTAATCGTCTCATCTGAATTGATGTTTACTTCTCTATCATCAGAGGTATCAGTAATTGCTGCACCTCTATATGGTGAGATGAATGCAATTGCATCCTTTCTTGCTTCGGCAACTGCAATACACTTATTCGCAAGTGCTTGTGCTTCTTCTTTACCATATCCGGCAGATCCCATAAGAATGAAATCTACATTATACTTTTCAGTATTCTCAAATAATCCGTAACCAGTAACTAATCCATCTAATCCAGAACTTAATGCACCATCTGATGTGATTGCAACTTTACCACCGTAATTAGTTCCAGTAGAAAAACCTGAATTATAATTTCCAGTTGCTGCAAAAGTAATACCTTCTGCCTTTTGGTCCCAAGATACATCAGTAGCAATAGCAAAACTACCTGCGGTGCTAGCACTAAATCCAGTGGTTACAATTCCTGCTGGTGCTGAACCGGCAAAGATATATTGTGAACTATTTGCAGTGAACTTTCTCCAGTATGAAGGAGATCCAAGAGAGAATTCTGCATCTTTTGCTTTCGATAGTGATAGATGCTTCTCAAGAATTGTTCCAGAGTTTCCAGTAACACCTCCATCACCATCAATTACAACAACATGGACTTCATCAAATCTAGATCCTCTTGCTGCTGCATATTCAGAAGTTCCTGGACGATCTGCAAGTTGATTCCACTTAACAGTCGTTGAAGAAGTTAAAGTGAGTGACTGTTGATCGAACCAATCTTTTGATGATGTGACCTCCGGATTGGTGAGGGTGCTAATTGAACCTCCTACCGAAGTGGTGACTCCAAGAAGAATGGTAGTACCTACTCCAGTTGTATTTGAGAATTTATACTTTCCACTTGGTTGATAATCAACTGAAGTTACTGTGTTTCCAGCAGAAACATGTTGAAGTATTTTAACTCCAATTTCACCACTACCAACTTCAGTAACAAGACCTTTGAAATATCCATCTAATAAAGAAGTTGTTCCTGCTCCGGCAATAACTGTACCAGCAGGAACTACCTGAGTGACTCCGTAACCAACCTCAATATTAGTTGTAGAAACACCTAAGATTTGATCTGCCTTAGCATCAATAATACCAACTCTTAATCCATTTGCCCAAGAACCCGGATTTCTTGCCGCAACAACTACACCAGTAATTGTATTTTCATCGTATCCTAAGTCTTCATAGTGCTCTAAACTTTTAATTTTGATACTTGCGGCAGCACCAACAAACCCGTTTTGAAGACCAGTATCATCTGCTCTTACAACACTAAGAGAACCACCATATGCTAGATAAGAAGAAGCAACTAACCAGTGCTCATAGTGCTTATCTGTTCCGTATGGTTTTCCGAAGACATCTAATAAGTCTTTCTCGCTTCCGATTACTGTAGGAAGATCGACAGGACCTTGTGCGAAAGGTGAAACAATCGCACCAATACCACCGGAGGTTGGATCAACCCTACCGACAGTTAAGTCTACTTCTCTTACTACAATACCAGGAGATGCTAAATTTAGTGGCATCTTGTTTTTTCCTCGCATCCAATTTACCTAAAAATATTTAGGAAAAGGGGCATTTCTAATGGGGAAACAGTGCGTGAATACTTACCAATCAGGATATTCCCACAACAAAGTGCTCTTTCTGCCTCTACTCACTCTCTTAACCGTACATTCTTTACATTCATATGAATATGCTGACGGTAATGTTTTTCTACCTTTTCGAGTCAAATAAAAATCATCCATCAAACTTTTAACCACCCCACAAACTCTACATTTCCGATCAAAAAATAATAAATGTTCTAATTCAATTTCATCATCAATAGACATTACCTATAATCCCACATATATGAACGATCTCCGTATTCGTCCGCATACCATCTATCTCCAGAATCATCTACAAAAGTTGTCTCACCGTTAATTCCATCTTCGATAAATCCAAAGGGTGCCATGTCCTGATCAATTTGATTCTTCTGCTCTTCATATATTCTCTTTCTTACATCATTCTCTGTCATCTCCTTAAAATATTCTTGTGCAACTAACCAAGAAAATATTACAAGACACATTGCCAAGTCATCATTACATCCTTCTTCTGCTTCAAAGGAGTTTCCTTTTTGTGAAAATGTAGTTAGTTCTGATATAATTTCATAATCAGATGCAAGTAATTTATCATCTTCTATAAGAGTTTTAAGATTTGAACATCCTAATTTTTTGACTGCTGAAGTTGTACGAACTCCAAGTTGAGTTTTTTTACCAGAAAATCCTGTTCCCACTATCTGTCCATTTCTACCTCTCATAGTTGCCATTAAAATATTTTCATATTCCAAATCATATTGAAGAATACTAGCAACTTGATCACCAATATCATTAACTTCTATCAATAACCAGGATTGATTATAACCTTTTGCTACATCAAATATGATGTTAGGAAATAACATTGGTTTGATTTCATTATTCCTATATTTTGCAACTACTTTATAAGGAAACTCTGTAATATCAAAAACAATAAATGCTGAATAATCATTACCAAGTCCACGGGCAACATCAACTGTAATTAGATAATTATGATCCTCAATAGGATTTTCATAAACATCTAATCCGGCATTTCTTTGTATTGGATCTTCATATACTAAAGTTTTGAGTTTTGATGGGTTGATAAGAGTATTGACAGAACCCAAGAACTCACAATTATGTGAAACTATATTGTTCGAATAGTAAAGATTGTCTTCGCCAACATCAAGTAAATCATAAAGATAAATTCCTTCTTCTACTATTTCATTATATAATACTTTCTTTTCTTGTAAAATATCATCAACTTTAATTGTTGATGCCTTAATTTTTTCTTTTCCGAAAGAATGATTATCTGAGCATTTTATTTCTGATCCGTCATCAAATATTATCCAATGGTAAAAAGGTTTATAAACTTTTTGTATTCCTGAAAAATCTTTAAATCCATCAGGTGTTTTTACTTTAATATTTTTATTAATCTTAAACATTTTTCCAACACTCGTTTAAAATAATCTTCTTCAATCCTTGAGGAGTTAAATTATATTCTTTGGCATATTCTCTACAAAATGCCTGAACATAAGACATTTTTTTGCCATTTTTCATAGTCATTCCAACATTGTGTAAATATGGTTTTTTATTATATAGTTTTCTTATTGTTCTTATTGTACTATCATCAATTTTTCTGCTAAAAACTCTGCCCTTTCTAGAGTTACTCATTTTCACTAAAGTTTCTTCGGAAAAGCAATTTTTAATTCCTTTGTTCCAAGGAATATTACCTTTCTTAACTCCACCAATTCCTTTTCTTTCATAATCTCCAAAACCTTCACCACCAGTGGACTTGTTCCAACCATTTTTAAAAGTATTAAATTTTTCTATGTAAAAAATTTCTTTTTCCTTTGCTTTTTCTGGAATATCTATTTGCTCTTTTATTTCAAAAGTGTGTGGAGGTTTATTTCTTTTATGTTCTCTTTTTCTATCATCTAAATTTTGAGTTTGTCCTACATATTTGACTTTGTTGCTTGAATCTTTAAGAAAGTATATATGATACATTTTATTATTATTTATAATCCAAAAAACTCACAATCGTTCATATAAATTTTCCATAGAAGTTTTTTGTACTATTCCATTATCATCCAAAATTTCAATCTCTGTATCACCACCCAAACATTCAAACTCAACACGGAATTGTTCTTCTGATGTGTTTGCAATTGTCTGCTCTTTCCAAACAACATCTCTACCAGGAACTTCTGACCAGTGAACTTCTGTAGGAATATATTCGTTCTTATTTCTTTCCGCATCGTGCCACATACGGTAGAAGTGATTCATGCCGTGTGGTGTGGATACAATAATTACCTTTGTGCTTTTGCCAGAAGTAATAGTAGGATAAACAGATGCAAAGAAGGAGTCAGCGACGTGATTAGGGACGAATGCGAATTCGTCGAGAAATAAGATATTGAACGACATGCCTCGGACAGCACTCGCAGATGTAGATGATGCCAATATCTTACTGCCATTTTCGAGTTCTATATTTCCTTTATTCCATACCAAAATACCTTGCTGCATCCATTTTGGTAAGTTTTCATATGCAGTTGATAATCTTGCTAACAATTCTCTGGCAGTAGATGCTTTGTTTGCCAGAATACCAATGTTTACACTGTCATTAAAAAGTGCATAATGTAAAAGATATGATACTACAGTAGTTGAATTATGTGTGGGAATAAAAGTTCTACCACACAAAAATAAATGATCTTTACTATCAACCTGTATACAAGCAACAGGCACACTATCAACCTTTTCTATTTTGTGAATATAATGTCTACCTTCTTGTTTTCTTTCAGATTTTGTTGAATTGATATTTGCAATTTTTCTTGGAAGATTAAATACTTTCTCTTTGGTTGAAAAAGATACTGTATAGTAATAATTTCCTTTGATTTCTTTTCTTCTTATGTTTGATTTTATGCCAAGAGAAGAAAGCAACTCAACAACCTGTAAGATTAGATCATAATTTTTTTGATAGAACTCAAAAGATCTACTATTTTTTCTGATTGAACCATCAGTATCCATCAACCCACGAAGAAGTTCTAATCTGTCTTCATAAGAAGAACGAAGATATTTTAATGGGATGTGCTTATTTTTAACTAAATTATAGTTTTTTAATTTTGTATATAAATTTTTTATTTTAAATCTAATACAATTATTATTATTTTTTTCATATTCAATATCAAATTTTGTTTTATAGAATTCGTAATCGTGTTTATGTGCAATAATTCTTCCATCAGATGAGTAACCATCACCTAACCATACGCCAAGCAAATAAGGATCAATATTTAATTCACTTTTAATAAATTTGATTGGATTAGATTTATGAACATAAAGAGAACCTTGAACTCCTTTTCCTCTTTTATTTACTGATTTTTTTTGATATTGTTCAAATATTTCTTGAGAAGTTATAACTTTTTTTCCAGTTCTCCAATAAGAACTATCAACTTCCCATAAATGATCTGCATCTGCGACTATTTCTTCACCATTATCAAAATATAATTTATAACAATTATGATTATGCATAGTTTCGGTTTTCATAGTAACCAAAACTGCATCACCAGTTGGAGAAAAAATTTCATCACCAACCTTGAGATCTCCCATAGTAGTCCAACCAGTTGGTGTTGGAATTGGAGTATCTAACGATAAAGCCTTACCAGTCTGTCTTGGCATTTTACAGATATTAAACCTGTTATTGTGAAAATTGTGAATTAGTTTCTCTTGAAAATGATATGGATGAAACTGTGTTAAACCTTCATCAAGAGAAACAATTTTAATATAGTTATTTGCAAAATAAACCGGATCTTGTTTACATTTCAGAAACTCAATGATTTGATCCTCTGTAAACTCAATCGCAGTATTTGCTTTTTTTAATAATGGATTGCCAAGATATACGTCACTCATAAAAATAATTACCTTTGTTCGATCCAGTTAAGTACTGCAAGTGCTTTCTTGTTAGTATTAGGTGAAGCACATGCTAAAGTGTATATATCACTGATTGTTCCAATACCACTTCTACCAATTTGTAGTTGTGCTTTTTCATCAATAGGAGTTAGAGCTGCACCACCAGAAATCGTAAATCCACTCAGGACAATATTTCCACCAGTTGTAGCAGTAGCACTTGTGTCATATTGTGTAAAGGAGTTTTCATCTGGATGATCTGTCCAACTTGCACCAGTTAATGTTGGGTTCTCAATCAATTTCCAATAGACATTAGTATTATCATTCGTTACTGCTTGTAGAGATCTTAACAAAGCAACAGCACCCAATTGATTAGATTTTAATCTGAGACTTACGACTGGATAAAATGTATTTGCATCTGCCAGTGTAGTGCCAGCAATCGGATTAGCAATACTTTCAAGAATACCAAGTTTCTCTGGTTCACCTTCCTGAATCAAAGAATTAGAACCCTGATAGATGTAATGAGTTCCTGCAACACCAGTTACATTTTCAATCTCAACACGAATGGGTAAGAATGGAGTAGAACACCAAACAGTATCCAAAGTATTTGAGTTCTCAAATGTATGAGATGCAATTGTCTCATTTTGCATTAACCAGGCAAACTCAAGAAGACCAGCACCATACCATTCATAGTTGATGGAAATCATCTGCTGTTTTGTTGCATCGGCAGTTATACCAGTATATCCATTACCATCAAACTTTTCACCATTCCAATCGTCTCTGTAAACTCTGGTTTCTGTAACAATACCTGTTGTATTACTACGAATTACATAAGAATAAGTTCCACCATCATCCTCAAAGTAAGTACCATTATTTTCATCAAATAATCCAAACCTTCTACGAATACCGACTTGTGGAGTATCAAGACGAATTGCAAAGGCAAGAGTAGCAGATCTACCAGGAATGTATCTCATCACATTCTTGGTCTGACGAACCACACTACTACCAGCAGCAGAACCAACTTCCATTATTACATTACTGGATGATGCATTAAAAGTAGCAGTTGCACCGACTCCGACTAATCTTTCATCCCAGACATCAGTTTCCTTTCCATATTGGAAGGTGTTGAAGAATACTGTTTGAAATGGTGCAACCTTTAATCTATTGTTATTACTAAACTGAGGTCTCCAATCTGTTTGGTTTCCCCAATGATCTGCAATATTATATACCTCAAATAGACTTCTCTCTTGATTGAGAAAGTCTTGTGTATTCTTATTCCACTGTGCCATTAGTCACTCCACGATAATCTTTCAGGTTGATACCTTTGAGAATTTTTAATCCTTGAAGTATTTACCTCACCCGGATAAACATTATGAACTATTGCTCCAGGATATTCTCCCTGAATTTGTTCGGCAAGTTCTTTATTAGAAAGCATTTTGCCTTCTACTTCTAAACGATACATCTTACCTTCCCACACTACATCGGCAAAGTAAGACTCTGATGCTTGTTCTGGTTCGGAACCTCCTACATTGAGAGTTCCATTAAAATCACCATTAATAGTGATGCTTTCTGAAAGAAATTGTTTAAAGTTTTTCATTTTCTTTACCATTTAACCTTATTTGACCAGTATGCCGCAGACATTTTTCCTTTAGAAATGTTTTTAGCATGTCTTGTCTTAAATCTATTGCGACGAGATGCATATTCTTTTGACTCACCTTCTTTTTTTGGAGAACCTTTCACTCCTCTTTGTCCAAAACGAATAATTTTTTCTTTACCACCTTCACATGCCTTAACAACATGTGATTTTCCCGTTTGTGAATCACCAACTGCCTGTGCCTTTGGTGAATTGCACTTCATCTTAGACTTATCAATTGCTTCACCAAGTTCATTTCTCCAATCAGAGAACTCTTTTTTTTTAATTTTTGTTTTGAACTTTCCAAATGGTGTGGGCAGTTCCTCTCCATAATCTCCAGTCTTCTTCTCTACTTTATCATTAGGATCTACATCACCATCGACATCATAATCTATTCTTTTTACTGCCTTTGCTGTAAGTTTCTTCAAGTTGCCACCACCAACTTTTGATTCTAAATCAGATTTAGTTGCGGTATGCTTTGCTTCATCTACAAATTCTTCCTTCTTCACACAATTATTTACAACTTTACCAAACATCTTTTTGGTTCCTTTCTTCTCATATCCCTTCCAACACTTCTGACCTTCACCAAGTGATTCGGTCTCTTCTCTTCTCATATTTTTCTGTGCTTTTAATCTTGCCTTTTCTGCCTTAAATTCAGCTTGCCTTCTCTTCATTAATGCATCAGCAGGACTTAACCCTGATACATCTACCTTACTTGCAGATTCTCTGTCCTTTGCCTTTGCAGTATCTTTTTGTTTTTGTAACTCTGCAGATTTTTCGGCATTAGTAATAGATCCAGTAGGTTTTCCTTTAACCCTACCCATTTTAGCTAGACGTGATTTTCCAGATGAAACATTTTCATCAATTTGTTCTTGTCCACCTTTAATAGGTTCTGGTTTGATAATATCAACGAACTCATATTCCATTGCCTGAAAATCATTTCTCCAATCAGAATACTCTACAGACTCTGACTTATTTCCCCAGTTAGCAGCACCAACCTTACGACACTTTACAAGTGCTCCGGAAGCATATGCAGAAGGCCAAACACTATATCTACTCTTGACCTTCTTATAACAGGCATCTTTCTCACCTGCCTTTTCTACTACATTTTCTTCAGTCTTCACGTTGATTGCCTTCCCTTTTCTATCTGGATTTGGATCTTGACGTTGCTTTCTATTAAATGCTGCTCTCTCTTCATCTTTATCTAGATTTCTCTTCATTTTTGAAGAACCACACTTTGGTTTTGTAGTTTGTCCTGGTTGTTTGGCACAGGGTTTTCCGGCATATTTGCCACCCAATTGAACCCAACCAGGCTTGCCATCACTAGACCTACTCTTGCCAAACCAGTCACGCAAAGAACTATCACCACTTTTCGATTCACTTACTCCTCCACCATTTCCATTACCACCATTTCCATTACCGTTGGTGTTTTCTCCATTTTCACCATTTTCTCCAGAGTCTTCTCCGTTTTCTTTACGGAGATATCCACTAGATGCCACACGATATCCCATCGGAATTCGTTTACATTTTTTGTCTGTATAACAATAATAGTATCCTTGCTTACACTTTTTCATCAATGAAAAGTAGTTTATTCTTTATTATTTAGAAAACCTTGCTTGAGCATTTTTTGAAGTTCTGATGTCGATCCAACAAACACTGCATTATTAGTAACATTATTTGTGGTTTTCTTAGTTTCGTCTTCTACATCCTTAAGTTTCTTTTGCAAGTCAATCAACTTATCAGTAGTATCAGCAACACTCTTAATCAACTGTCCTGCGACCTCGTATGCCCTTGGACTGCCTCCTTCCCCTGCTACCTCCATAATGCCGTTGATTGCCTCCTGACCCTTCTCTATGAGGGAGTAGAGGTTCGCACGACTATAGATATAATCTTTTTCTATATCATCATCCTTCGATTTTATAATCTCTGGTTTTTTAATTGGTTTTGACTCGACAATATCACTCTCAATATTCAGAGCCTCATCGATTGAATCATAATTATTCATAATAGATTAGTAATCCTCTTTTTTAGTGGGACTGAATTCTTTAGAGTCTCCTAAAAATTCCCAACTTTCTGTAAATCCAAAATCATCTCCAGGTTCTGCGTCAATTGGGTCAGGAACAGCAGTATATCTCATTTCACGTTTTGCTGTCTTAGTATTTGTATCAGCATACAAATCAACCTGAACTTTCTTAATAAGTCCATCAGTGCTATCTGCAACAGGACCGAATATGTAAGTTTTTGCAGTAAATCTTAAAGTGTAAATTAATGCTCTACGAGTTTGAAATGAACCTTCATAATCGTCTTGAAAATCTATACTATCTAAAACAATAGGAACATCCCTTTTTTCTCCAATAGATTCTACCAAATCAACTGTAACATTAAATGATGGTTGAAAAAATGGTAGTATTTGCTCAACTATTTGAAGAGCATCATCATTTAATTTAGTGAAAATATTTAACTCAAATCCTATATTATAAGGAACTGGCATGAAAACTTTTTTTACCTTTCCATTTTTGTCACATGCCTTAAAGGTTTGTACTATTCCAGTTTTTCTTGATGAATCGTATTGAATACTAGTCATCTCAAAAGACATTCTTGGTAAAGTAATCGCAACAGGTTTTGTTAGATCTTCCTGCTGCTCAATTTTTGCAAGAAATTTCTGCATTGGTCCATAAGATAAACCAACTCTCATATCAGAAATTACATCTTCAGAATTATCTTTATGTTTGATATGAATATCATTAAAAAGAGTTCCAAACGATATAATCGTTTTTCTAATTATTTCGTTATAATAGTATGTTCCTAACATTAATATGCGCCGAATGGATTTGATTCTGTAAAGTCTAATATTTTGTCTGCTTCTACCTCAAATTCATCATTATCCGAATATTGATCACTTGATGAAGTATCTGTGTCATATGACTTTAAAGTGTAAATTGCAGAGGAAGAAGATCCAACTATATTTTCTCCTTCACTAAATGTTCCACTATTTAGTGAAACTCTCAAAATCTTATCAATGTCTTGTCCCGGATTAGTCCAAGATTTGACTTCTGCAGTAACTCCAGAGAGAGAACCAGTGACTGTTTCCGAAACAATAAAGGTTCCAATTCCAACTGAAGGTGGTGGAGAAACTGTGATATTTGGTTTAGAAGTATATCCAGAACCTGCATTTGTTAACAGTACTTCTGATACTCTTCCATTGAAAATTCTAGAGATTGCCGTTGCTGTTGTTCCTCCACCGACTGGTGGATCTATTGTTATAGTTGGTGCTTGATAATATCTATCACCCTTATCTGTAACTTCAATCTTAAGAATTGGACTTTCGGATATAATGCAAGTTGCAATTGCACCAGAACCATTTCCTCCAGCAATAGTTACAGTAGGAGGTTCAGTGTATCCATATCCAGTATTTGTAATGACTATCTCTTTAATTGATATTGCATCTCCGACTGATGTAGTTATTGCAACTGCGGTAGCTGTCAGAGAAAATTCATCAACTCCTATGGCACCTGTAATGGTACTAACATCCACATCTGCAAAAAGTGGAGATCCAAGACCTGGAGGACTTATTGTTACTGTTGGTATTCCTGTATAATTATATCCATCATTTAGTAGAACAACATTAGTAACACCTGAAAAACCTGGAACAAGTATTGAATCGCATTCTGCAGTTCCACCGAAGGCAACCAATTTCAAATCGGCAATATAACCAACATCTTCTAGAACATCATCTATTTCTGGAATTCCGGTATCAATTTCCTCATCTTCATATTCGAAGAGTTCGCATGATAATTCGTAAACATAATTTCTACCTAATTGATAAAATGGTTTTTCTACTTCAACTCTTTTAATTTCAAAAAATCTTTCTCCTAAAGGAAAATAAACTAAATCTCCTTCTTTTGGTCTATCAACAAATGCTAGGTCTTCTCCTGGATAATATATTCTAGATATTGAGGCAATTTCTGCTAAGTATGGTGAAATTGATTCTTCAAATCTTTCTTTTGAAAGAACTAAAGTTATTTCATTTTTAAGTCTTAGACCAAATTTGGTCATGATATCACTATCAGGTGCATACCCATCATAATTATTTAAATATGCCTCAATTACGAAACTTGTATCAAATTTTGAAGACTGAACTTCATTAAGTATATCATCAGTTTTTAATAGTTTTCTTGGAATATAGTAAACCTCTATTCCATACATTTTTAATTGTTCATTCACTAAGTCTTGTACAAGACTCTGTTCACCAGATGAACCTTGAAGAAAATAGGGATTCAGTGCCATAATTATCCAATTAGATCTAAAGGTGGTAGTTCATATTCAGAAGACATTCTTTGTTTTATATCTTCTAAATCCCTTTGAGCATCTTCATATATCTGCCTTCCATTTAATTCAATTCCGCCAGGAAGTTTGACACCATTAAATTTAATTAAGTTTTGACCCCATTGTCTTTTTATCAATGCCGTCAAGTATTTTTTTACAAATGAATCATTATACACTTGAGTAAATGATTCGGGATCTAATGCTCTATAACAATCAATTACGAAAAAAGTATCTTTAGATTGTGCTCCCCAGTCTATATCTAAGTATAATCTATCTTGTCTTTTGTTATATCTTATCTGTTTATCTGTGGTAAGTAAAAAATCAATATCTTCAAGATATGTTTTTGTCATTGCATAAGTTAGTAAGTCAACAGAACTAAAGTAATAAAGATCATTTAAGAAAAGTTGATATTTAATACTAAACATTCCTCCAGAAATTGAACTAGTATCAAACTTAAATATTTTTTCAACTCCTATTACAGAATCTGGAACTTGTATATAATTCGAATTTTCGTAGAAATTAAAAGTAGTTGCAGTTCCTACAATATTTGAAGTCCCAGTAGTTGTTACAATTCCTACACCATCTGTTCCACTAGCCTTTCCTCTATCAATATCATCTTGAGATACTTTGTATTTTAAATACATTCTCTCGACACCATCATAATGTCGTTCATTAAAATATTGAATAGTATCATCAACTAAATCATCTATCTGATCATCATCAACATTGATTTCTAAAACTGGTGCTCCCAGTTTTCTGAGACAATAGTCAATTAATCCTTGTCTTGTACTTGGTTTTGCCATCAGTATTCTCCTCCATCAAGGATACTTGTCCAAGTAACAATTCCAGATGGTTCATCAGTTGTTAATATAAAATTACTTGTCTCTATTGCCGTTGCAGTGCTTCCACTACTTACTAATTTTCCTTCTGTAGTAAAATATCCAACTCCATTTGGACCATTAAAATTATTTTCATAAATTAGATATTCATCAACATAAAGATCTGAACCTACAAATAAATCCCCCCTAAAAGTAGTAACTCCAACAACATCAATGTTTTGAGTTGTGACCGTATCAGTTACATTAATATTTTTAACAAATCTAAATGTATCTGTTGTGATAAATTTAGAAGTATTTGCATTATATTCTAAAAAGAAACCATCTGCTAAGGATGATACATCAACATCACTTAGATCTACAATTCTAGATACAGATGATCCACTAATATTTGAGAGGACTTTTATTACCCCCTGTCCACCAATTCTATCTGGTATACTTGGCATTACCTTGTTACTCCCGCTCTTACTAAAGCCATACCCTCAAATGCTTTATATTTTTTTCCTCCAGAGTCCAATCCCCCGATTTCAACTAGAACATCATAAACATATCTACCAGGTTTTAAACTTAGAGTTTGATTATCAGTTAGTGAAAGTTCAATAATACCAACTTCAGAATCTAAAATTGTCGAAGCAAAAGAAACTGATGTTGAACTAGAGGGACTTTTTCTTAATTGTGCAGTAACACCATATCCAGTAATATTGAGACTGGAATTGGTTCTAGAGTCACCTAAGGCAAAAGAGCTGGAAAAATCAAATCCCTGCTCAATCACAATATTAGATGCATAAACTGCCATTATCTTTGTAAATTATAATCCTTTAGATATTTATATGAATTATTGGTGGCAGTTTATTTGCTTAAAAAATCTTTGAGTAAATTTTTTATTTCTTCAATATCTTTTTTCATATTATTCAACTCTTCTTTCTCAGAATTTTTTCGTTTCACTCTATTCTTATATCTATCATAAGCAATATCGTCACAATTAACAATTGCTCCAGTATCCTCATCTCTGTAAAGATGAGGATGATCTTTAACTCTTATTAAATTCTTCATGCTAATGCGATTGTTCGAAGGTCACTAATAATTGGTGCATTTGCCTGATCAGTTCCTGACATAATAATTTTAATTGAATATCCACTAAATTCTCCCAAATCATTAGCACTAAACTCATATTCTAAGAACTGATTAGCAGAACTTGCAGGAACTTTAACATCAGATTTCCCGTTATTTAAAGATGGATCAACAACTCTAAATCCACCGTCAGAAGTTGCCTCAAGATTCTCATATCCAGGGAACAATTCAAATTCTTGTTCAATTTCTGATGAATCATCTCTAACAAGACTATAAAGAACTCTAATGTCTGAAGATGCAGGTCTATATGCTCCAAGTATAACTTTTAAGGAAGATGCTGGTTTGGATAAATTGACAGTATCAGAAACATAGATTGCTGAGTGTGGATCATTTAAAATAGAATTTACTCTATAATCAGTAGCAAAGTTTGTAACAGGTCTATTTAAATAATTTGATGCAAATTCAACAGTAGAATTTTCGAGATTTATAATTGGAGATAAGTTTTCATCTGTACTGTTTAGTGTAATTGCTGCAGTAAATGATCTTCTTCCAGAAACATTATTGAATACTGGTTGTTGCAATTCATTTACTCTAGAACATACTATTCTGGTCGATTTTAAATTATTGAATGAATTTAACTCTACAGGTTCTACTTCATTTAGAAGTTGGAAAGAAGTTTCAGTACCATCAATACTAGTTCCAGTTGTTGTTCTGATTACGGCACTTACTGAGGTTGAATCTCCAGGTGCCTGAACAAAGAATCTTGGATTTAGTGAATTAAATTGGATATTCTCAGTTGCATAGACATCATTTCCACCACCAACAAACTGTCTATTGAATGATAATTGTAAAGGTGTATCCACAATAGTATCTGAAGATCTGTCAGTGCCATTAACACTTCGATCTATTTCAATATAATATCCATTAGAGTCAATACCAGTATCAGAAATATCATGAATTACATTATTAATTCTTCTTAAAGATACTCCATTAAACTCATATTTTTCGACTTTAGAACCAACTTCATGCGATTCAGTTTTTCCTTCAACACCTCTACTAATATCTGTTAATTGATTTGAAGATGCCTCTTTATAACTTATAACTTCATCTCCAATTTTTACATATCCAGGATTAGAAGGACTAACTGTTAGTCCTTCGAAAGTTTCAAATACTGAAGAATCTTCAACAAATATTGTATCAGAACCGGATGATAATAAATTTGCAGTAAGAATTGTTGGTGAAATATCAGATTCAACACCACTCAATTGCAACTTATTATTATTGGCATACATTCCATGATTAAAATGACTTACTTCTAAGAAATTTCCAGAATTTGTACCTGATCCTTCAGTCACACTTGTAATTTGAGTAGTACCTAAAGATACAATAGTTGTATCTGTATCATAATAACTTACTCCAATACCAGTTCGGAATGCTTTTGGTGAAGAATCGCCTTCACCTTGAACATTAGTCAGATAAAGTGTATCTCTTCCATTGATTGCATCAATACTAATTAATGCACCTCTACCTGTTGTGTTACTAGTGATAGTCACTACATCACCAACTTCATATCCATTTCCATTAGCAGTTTTTGTAAGACCGGTGATTGCACCATTTCCATCTACACTATCGATAGTAAATTTTAATCCAGTACCAAATCCGACAATATTAGTTGTTGGTCTGTTAGATTGAGTTGTATAATTTACACCACCATTAGTAGTTGTAATACCACTGACCGGTCCACCCGCATACTCAATATATCCATAACTATTTGGAATAGAACCGGCAATTTTTCTACCAGTATTTAAAATATCAATCAGTCCAGAATCTGTGAATGTTGTAACTCCAAGATTGACAGTTTTTGGTAGACCTGTAACTGGGTTTGCAAGTAAATTATTTACATATCCATTACTTTGATCTAAAGGTGGATTTCCAAAATGAGCAATACCAGTATTTGCGGTGAATTTTGCTTTGTAAAGTTTAAATTTAAGATCTAATTCTTGTGTAGGAGTCCAAATAGATCCATTTTGAGACTTAAACAAACTACCAAGTGCGAATTGCTTAGTGTAAATGACTGCTTCTGCATCAGGTAGAGATTGTGTATTAACAGTTCTCTCTCCCATTTTAGCAATCCAAACTTCATATTCATCTGAAGTAGGTGCAAGTAAAACTACAGCATATTCATTTCCTGGAGCAAGATATTTTGGTTCATCAAATGTAACTCTTGTTGCAGTTTCTCCAGTTGTTGATGTTGTAATTTGATCTGGATATAATGTTTTAGATTCACCAACCAAATTTAGAGTTGGGATGCCAAGTTCTACTGTTCTTATTTGAACTTCAAGAGGTTCACTACCTGCTGGTTTGTTGGCAAAAAAGATATCCAATTCGGTAAGAACTACACCCTTATCATCACTACTAAATCCATTTAAATCTGGAGCATCAATATCTCTACCAACAACAAATGATTGCGCAAGAGGATCAGATCTTCTCGCTCTAAAGACCTCACGTCTAGTTGTTGTTACAGTTGTAGTACGTCTTACTGTAGTTTCAATAGTTCTGGTTATTGTAGTTTGTATTTGTCTTGTTAGAAGAGTTCCAACAGCACTATAAGATCCTTGACCGGTAGAAATTAACTTACTTCCAGGTAATGGTTTGGTATTTGTAGAACTACTAGTCAATAAGTATGTCTTTTTACCAGTAAGAAGTCTTGGATTTGGTGCTGGATTTATATGTGGATTCTTGATAAAGAATGAACCAAAAAGATCTCCATAATTATCAGTTATCAATCTTAAATCTTTTACATATGCAATTGCACCACTCGATTGTCCAACGATCTTTGCACCTTTGGTAACATACCCAAAAAATCTTCCCTGTGCTTCATCAGATAATGAATTCAAATCAATATTTAATGTTTTGGATGATTGACTGTAAGAATTTGGTAAATTCTCCTTTCTTACATATGGATTAATGTTATAAGTTCTTGATGGTGAATTGAAGGGACCTTCTTTATGATTTGATGTTGCAAGTCTAAACCGACCTGTTTCTTGTCCACCTTTATATACTTTTACTGTTTCACCTGACGTAAATGATCCTTGTAAAGTGCCAGATGTCTCTAAAGATGTGCTATTAGCAATTTCTATGAGTTTCGGTATAAAATCTACATTACTATGATTATCTAAGAACTGATAATGTCTTGTTAAAGGTTTCAGTGATCTTCCGAAGAAAGAAACATTTCTAGATCTAATATACTGCTCATCGCCACTTGAGATTAGAACATCTCTAGATCTTACATTAACTCTAGTTCTAGAAGTTCTTGAAGTTTGCACTCTAGAACTGGTATTAGTTTCAGTTGTTCTTGTTGTCGTAACTCTGGATCCTCTTCCAGTTTCAATTCTTACTGGAGGAAGAGTTCTGGTATTATTAATAGTGTTAGTAACAACATTAGTAGTTCTTCTTGTTATATTCTGTACAGAAGGGGGAATATAAATGGTTCTAATCCAAAAATCATTTTCTGGAGATAATTTTACATTTCCAACATATTCTACTACATGGAATGGATTAACATTTTCAACACGAGTAGCAAGTGGTTGCTCCAACCAACCGATAGAATCATATTTTAGAGTAACAACATTTCCAGTTTTTTGAATATTTGGGTCTAATAACTCAAAGTTGGTTGTTAAATCTAAATTTTCTTCAGAAATTTCTGATGAAGGTAAAACTCTTTGTCTTAAGGAATTTGAAAGAAGTCTTGGTCTCAATTGACCTTCACTAATATCTGCTGATGTTAGATTTTCATCACTACCTGTTCTATCTGCGAAATTATCTACAAAGAAACCGGACTTGAATCTATTATTGCCATCTTCATCTTCAATACGCAATGCTTCAGTACTAACCTCCAATAAACTTAAAGATGTAACCCTTTCTAAGTTTTCTATTCTATCTTCAAGTTGACCAATATCTCTCATGGTATATCTTCTATTGTCAACTAGATCGATAGAAACATCATCGGGACTATAAAGATATGGTGGAAGTATAATCGTTGCCAATTCCATCAAACTTTGATCATTACTTGGAGATGCTTTTGGATCTTTTGCTGAAACACCTTTACTAACAATAAGATTTTCAAACTTATCAAGATATAATTTATCAATTCTAGGTAGATAAAAATCAAACCCAATTAAAGAACTCTCACCAGGTTTTAGATTATAATCTGTAGTAAATGTTCTTGAACCAAAATTAAATGGTGAAGCAGTTGTTGAAGAATAATCGACAACTCTTGGTCTAAAGTCTAGTGTATCAGAAGCTCTAACATTATTGGGACCAATTGTAGGAATATCATTTAAAAATCTATCAGCATCATAACTTAAAACAGTAAATACATCTCCAGTATCTGATGCAGGAACTATATAATGATCATAAACAACTAACAATCTCTTAGATGGTTCTGAATCTGTTGTTCTGATCAATCTTGAGTAATCATAATATTCATTTTTTTGACCACCATCAAGAACAAAATTGTCTGTTACGTTATTATACTTTCCTAATGTAATAGACTGAACCGTAGAAATAATATTAGATTCTTTGAATGTTACGGTTTCTCCAGCAATAAAAGTATTTTGATTTAGATAAACTACACCTAATTTATTGGCCTTAAGTGCATCAAAATATGATTCTGTAGAATTCTCATTTGTTACTACTCTTGCAACTGTTCCACTCTCAGAACCAATTATATTTTCTCCAATAATAGCATCTGTTCCAACATTGGATATTGAAGAGAATTCAATTGCATCTAGTGTAGGATCTGCAGTATTCGTTGATTCATATACTACAAGAACTTTTGCTACATCAGGAACATTTAATGAAATTTGATCGTCTTGAACTCTAAGTCCATAATATTGATTATATGTTAGTCCATCATTGATTGATATACTAGATGCAGATCCAGATTGTGCTAATTTTGAAAGATTAACTACTTTTACTGCACTTCTAGTAAATTTTTTAATTTTACTTTGAATTCCATTCTTCTTCAGTGTTACATTTACAATACTATTTCCACCACTAGAATTCAGATTAGTAACGGCAATACCAGTTCCTCCCCCAGTAAGAGTAAATGCATCAGAAGTTATTGTTCCGATTCCACCACCATTATAATGAATCGAATATCTTTCTTGGTCGAATGTCTCATAAAATGAACTAGTAAGTCCAGTATTAGATTGATTTAACTCAAGTTCAACATCATTAATGTTTACCTCAATTTGTTTAGATATTAATAATTGAGAATTAGAAAGATCAACAGAGGAAATATTAGATTCTGGAAGATTTGCATAAAGATATCCATTTTCACTATTTCTTATTTGTGCTTTTCTAAGATTTGCCGTATAATTTCCAGAAGAAATTGCGGTTCCATTAAATACTCCACTAACACTACTAGTAGAAGCAATGCCAACTGATGACAAATCTGATGCAATTGATGTAACTCTATTATACCTTAAAGTACTTCCCTCTATGACACTAATTATGTCATTTATTTTAACCCCAGAGAATAATTTTCCCGGACTTCTTGCAGTTGATATTCCACTATCAGTCTCAACAACAACTTCTGATATTCCATTAGAGAACTTTTTAGAACTTAATACTGCATCTGCATTAAAATCTGGAAATCCTCCCCCGAAAAGACTTGATTGTTTAACAGATTTGAGTTGGTCAATTGTATTTTGTGTAAAACTTGCAATTGTTAATGCAGTTTCAATTCCATTAACAATCAATTTTTCCCCAGTTACAAAAGTTCCTGAAGTTTGACTGAGATCGAAAGATGTTGAAGAAGAACCAGCAACAACAAAACCACTCGCACCACTACTCTTTCCTTTTATAAAAGCAGATGTTAAGAGTGTTGTACTTACATTAAAGGTTATATTTGTATAAGTTTGAATATCATAAAGATATAAATCCCATTGAGTTGCTGCACCAGAATATGCAGCATCAGTCAAGTTAAAGGTATATACTCTCGCAGCACCAATTATCGACCCCCCTCCACCAAGTTGATCATATAAATCTAAAGTTTCATTTTCTTTTGGAGCACCACTAACATTATTAACTCTCAATAAATGTCCCATCTCAAATGGGATATTAGCACCACTTATACTTTCAGTATCTCTTGGTTTTTCTACATCTATAGCAGTTTCTGTATCTAAAGTAACATCATAACCATCAACATATGCTCTTCCAGGACTTACCTGTAGACACATTAAATCATCCGATGGAGTATTTCCTTGTTCTGTAGTTTCTCCCTCTAAATATAAACCATCATTATCGATTTGATCATTTAACGAATTGAGTGCTTTAACACCAAACTCATCTACGGCATAATGACCAGATTCATCAAATGTTCTTTCTGCAATATAATCTCTTATTAAATTGTAGACAGGTTTATTTTCAATTTTTTTAATTCTTCCTTCATCTACTCTCAATATCTCTACAAAATCAGTATCTGTATTATTAGATATTTCTTTTTTTGTAAGTGTTAATGCTATCTTTAATCTGTCTGCTCCTGGTGCTGCAAAATTAGTGAAACCACTTGCATTATCATATAAAGACGAATCATCCTTTGCATTTACAATCGTTTCGGATATTTTTAATCCTACTCTATACGAAGGAGTATTGGTATAATAATCTAATATAAGTGTTTGCTTAGAAACTTCTACAAATGTTCCTCTGATAAAATAAACACCATTATCAATAGATGCTGCTGAACCAACAAATGTTGCATCCTGAGAGATTAATGATGCAAATGCGGTTCCTGCGGTAATTGTAGTATTACCATATGTAACATTTTCACTTGCAAATAACTGTTCTCCATCTTGAAATGTATCTACATCTGCATCATCTCCAGATTCTCCATATTTTACATAAATTGTAATGTCAGTTACTAAATCACTATCAGATGTAAGTGCAACTTCTTGAATAGATGCTGTTACACCCGAAAGCTGTCCTGTAATTTTCTTTCCAATAAAATTCTTAATATAAACAGAGATATCTATACCTAAATTGACAGCATTTAATTTTACTGCAGAAAACTGATTATCAAAAGTTACAGATCCTGGAAGAACCATAGATCCTTCTTTAAAAATATTGCCACCAAAAGACTCTACTTGGTTCTGTAAGATGGATTGAAGAGTTGTTAATTCTCTAGCCTGAACTGGATATCCTGGTTTAAATAAAACTTTATAAAAATTTTTATCCCCATCAAAATCATCATAATATGGGCTTATATTTAAGTCTGTTTTTTGTGCCATCTTTTTTTAGAATTCCAGAATAATTTTGATGTCTTCTTTTTGTCTAGAGTCTCTCTGAACTTCGGGTCGGTTGTCAATATAAATTATATCCCCCGTCTTTTTATTTATCTCTGGATTTGCAAGACCCTTTGTAAAAGTAACTCCCAGATTAATCTGCTTATTATTAACAACTACAACACTACCGTTTAGATCTGCAATACTTGCAGAACCTCCAGAGGGGTTTGGTCCTTCTGTAAAGGAAATGGATGGTGGATCATCACCAGAAATAAATGGTACTATATTTTTTGTACTGTTACTAAGTGTTTGATCTACCTTATTTCCAAAACATAGTGATCTGTCTTGATAATATTTCAAAACTTTAGTATCATTATCAAATGATGCAACATAACCTCTTGCGATAACGTTATTACCTTGATCTTGCGTTATTATTTCTCCAATATTTACATTTCTAGACTCTGATAGTCCGATACCAGAAAGAGATGAGAATGTATTTCCAGTAAAAGTTACTCCTGCTCCAGAAAATGTTTCGGGATTTTTTATAATACCAACTTGAGCAAATTTAGTATCTATTGGAAAATCTTTAGTTGAATCGTCGAATCTTGCATACATTAATACTTTATCTGTTCCCAACTCCTCATAAATGTTATAACCATGACCTTTTGATGGAGGAATTATAGGTATTAATTTTGCAGTATCAGTGGGGGAAGATTTGGGTAAATTGAGAATTCCATATGTATATCCTTTTCCTCCATTTGTCACCGTGATATCGGTTATTGTACCTGCACTATCTACTGCAATAGAAACTGTAGCACCACTTCCGTCACCTATGATAGATGCTACTGTGCCATTAGTATATCCAGTTCCGCCATCTTCGATATATACTGCCTTTATTTGATTATTATTAGTATCAGAGTTTCCTCCTTCTCTAATAGTTTGAATACTAGAATCCGTTGTAGTCAACCAATCATTAGGAACTGTAATATATTCTGTAGAATCAAATTTAATTACATCTGATGGAGAAATGCTGAATAGATATTTCCATCTATATCCATCAGACCCTGCAACAGACGGTTCTACATCAGTCTGTGTTGGTTCTATTGTTGATCCTGTAACAGTAGGATTAGGTCCAGAAGAACCATTATCTATACAAATATAAACTTTAAATTCACTTGTGATAACATAATAATTTGCATCATATAATCTTACCGTTTTGGATACAGGTGTTTCATTTCCTTGACGATAATCATGACGATACATGTCATAAGGAGTATTTGCAACCCATTCAACCTTTCTTATAACTCTTCTAGCGTTTTCTGATGTAATTTTCTTACCAAATAAACTAGTATCTCTATAATGAGACAAATATTGAAAATTGTCTACAGGATTATTAGTTGTGCTTGTATTCCAATTGTCGGTTCTTCCAAATCCAACTGATCCTAGAGTTGGATTTGATAAACCTAAGAAAGCATAATAAGAGTTATTACTGATAGACTCTACAAAAGAACCAGCATTCAATATTCTAAATTGATCTGTTACGAATGCGGACATATTAATAGTTTTTTATATATTTATAAGACAATTTTAGTTTTCAATTATACTTCTCTTTTAGGTAATGCCCCAGTTTTTCTAATACCAATACCTCTTCTCTGAATTGTTGGATATGTTGTCAATCCAGATACGGTATTTCCAGTAACTCCGATTGATATTGGGTTTGCAGATCTTGTTCCTCCTTCTAATAATCCCCATGAGTATTTTCCAACAGGATTTAATATATTTCCAGTAGTTCCAAGACCAACTATATTGGAATTTGAATCTACATTACATGTAATAATTCCAATTGCATCATTATTAGATATGGCAGAAACATAGTAAACATTATCTAGGAAAGTAGTTCCAATTCCAACAACTGCAGAATTTGAATCATCAATTGAGGTAACTCCACTACCAATTTGAGTATCATAGATATAAATTGGATAACCTGTTGATAATCCACTGAAGTTATTACTATCAATTACTGTAAATTGAAGTGCTAAAGGAACACCAATTCCAGATGCTGTTGTAATACCAGTTACTATTCCAGAGAAACCTTTAATATTACTAAATCCTGTAATTTTTTCAATATTAAGATTTGGAGTTTCAGCAAATATTATGGGAGCAACTGTGTATCCAAGTCCAGGATTGGTAATTGTAGTTCCAGTAACTATCCCATTCGTAATAGATGCCGTTGCTGTTGCTGTTGTTGTTCCTATCCCTACAAATTTCAGATTTATTGTCGTTTGATTTGGTAAATATCCAAAACCAGAATTAGTCGTAGTTATTCCATTTACAGATCCATTTCCATCAATCGAAGCAGTAAATAAAGCGGTGACTGGATTAGTATCTTCTATAATAACCGCATCTAATGGAGTAGAAGCATCTGTATAACCATTATCAGTTTCATAATTAAATAATTCTATATTATCGACAAATATTTCAGTATCGGTTGTAGACACATCTTTGATAATTCTTGCAGTTGGGAAGATTAACGGTTCTAATACATCTCTTGATTTATAAACATATTGGCCATTAATTTTCTTATCTGTTTTTTGCTTAGTCCAAGATAAAGGTTTGTAATTGGTTTCATCAACTCCCAATCCAGTATAACGATTAGTCTCAAATTTATCGGAGAAAGTTAAGTTATAAACTGTTCTTTCATCTTGCGTTATTGTATTTGGATAAATGTTATTACTTATAACTTGAACAACATCACCAGTTTCTATAGTTGGTATAACATCATCAGATAATGTGGAATCAGTTCCATCAACACCTTTATAGAAGTAAATTTCAACTTCATCTTGAGGTAGTGGTGCTCTTGTAAATGCAAATGATGTCCCACCTTCAAAGATGTAATTTTCTACTGGTTTTTGCAATACTCCATTAACAAAAATTATAAGAACATTGTTAATATTTTCTTCAATTGGAGAATTTTCTTGAGGTTCAAAACTCAGAAGTGCTGAATTATAATTAAGTGGGAATCTAGTTCTTGATCCATCTTGTAAGTTTTGAATAGAATCAATATAATCAAGTTCTCCAAATTCCCAAGCAGCAAAATTATCAGAATAAGTATCAACTACTGTAATCTCAAAATCTGATATTGGAGAAGATAGAGAACCATCAGTGACTAATCCAACTGGTTTGAATACATCACCTCTTCTGAAATTATATCCTGGTCTTGAAAATTTGACTTCAGTTACTTCGAATAAAGTGGATCCTATTCCCGTAGATCCACCAACTTTTAAATCTACTAATAAACCATTTCCCGTATCAGTTGTTGCTCCAATTCCTAATCTAGAAACACCAATTACGGGAAGATTTTTATATGATGGATCAGAAACAAATATTTCTGGATTTACATAGTTAGTTCCGGCAGAACCAACATTAAATGATAAAGTTCCACCAATGCCTATAGAAGAAACCGAAACTATTGCTCCTACACCAGCACCTCCTCCAGGACCTACATTGATTTGAACTGTATTCAATGTAGTTGCTGCAATTGATACTTGTTGATTGTGGATAGGATCTCCTCCGGATAATCCTCTTCTCAATTTAGTTTTGGAAATTGCTCTTGGATATGGATGATTTGTTGTATGACTGTCCTTAGAACAAGTAAACACTAATCCATCAGTAGCAATACCAATCGTATTTGATGTTGTTAATCCATGATTGAGAATAGTTAAAGTCAAATCTCCTGATACAGAATTATAAACAGCGTTTGTTGCAGTATAAGTGCTACCTGTATTAGCAGTAATTGAATTTATTCCGGAACTTACAAATTTATGATCATATTCCAAATCTACTACAGTTACTCCGATAGAAACTAAACCATTATATCCAGAACCATGTCCTGTCGTTCCTAATCCAACAGATACAATAGAACCTCCAGCACCAACAACAGCAGTCACAGAAGCACCTACAAGTGGTGCAAACCCAAGTCCAGGTGTAGATCCATATGAAACTATAATTCCACCTCTAGGGACTTCATTTGCATTAACATCATAGTCAGAAACAACATATTCGAGAGGAAATTCTCCCGGTCTAGTAATTCCAGAGAATTCAACAGTAGATATTCCTGCACTAGAGTCTTCTAAGATTTGATAATTAAATCTTGTTGGATTATTATCAGTTTTGGGTGATTGATAAATGTTATTAATAAAAACTAAACCACTTGCACCTTCTGTTCCAATTCCTGTAGTATTTGCACCACCAACTTTTAGTGTGAATGTTCTTCCAATTCCAGTAAATTCATCAGATAAATCATCATAAACTTTGTTATTGTCATAATTAGATTTGAAAAATACTCTACCAGTAAATGATGAGGTTTCAAAATCTAAATTATTTTTTGTTTTTGCGATTTGTGGATTACCTCTTGGTGCTTCTGTGAAATAAATTTCACTATCTTCAATATTAAATGAACCTTTATGAATTCTTACTAAGGTAGAATCTGTATGAGTTGATGCAGAAGAACCTACAAATCCTCTCTTGACTTCAACTAAATTTATACTCCCTTCATTTGTAATCGGTCCTACATTGGTTGTTCCCAATCCAACATTAGTTACACCCATGTATTCATCATCAACTTTCAATATATCTCTTGGATTTATTGTTGAAATTCCACTTAGTGATACAATACTTGTACTATTGTTTAGAGAACCACCAACATTTCCACTCAAAGTATGTGTAATCTTAGTAGGTGCTATTGGATATTGAACCAATTCATCAACAGTTAAGATGCACTTAGTGTTTCTTTCTTTCATAGTGAATCTATGAGCATTTCCTTCTCCAAGAGAAGTAAATGTTGTTCCAATTCCTGCAGCAGCTGCTGTAGTTGTTATTGCTACTTTGAAAGTATTTTCGGTTAATTTGATAGCATATACTGTTGATGGTAATTCTCCACTAGAAGTAACCACTGCACTAGTTCCAACACCAACGATTGTAGAGTTTGGAGTATATATTAATTCTTCTCCAGTTACAAAGAAGTGATTTTGAATTGTAAATATTCCAGTAGATGCATCTAATGCAGATGAATTTGGATTAAATTTCTTTGAGAAAATTGGAATGCCATTATCAGTTAATGTGAAATTATCTTTATTGATTCTAGATAGATTAATAGCATTATAGAATTTTTCATCAATACTTTCGGTTACAGCACCATAAGATAAATCTAAAGGTTCATTAACAACATCTACTTCAGAATAAAATGATTTACTGAATACTTCAATATCAATTTGACCTGTTTGATTTGCATCTGGGAAGAATTTAAGTATCAGATCACTTCCAGATATTTCTCCACCAAATGTTCCAATACCAGAAGCACCATCTAATTCACTATCATCATTAGATACTGAAAGGAAAGGTAATTGCTGAGTATAAGCATCAGTTCCTTCATCAATTATCATAACCTGATGAAGTGCTTTTGTAGAACCTATACTTACTTGAATTAAAGATTTTGATGCATTAAATAAAGATCTATCTAAAGTTTGAATTGTTGTAGAGGAAGCACCTACTGTAGAATAATATCCAGAATCGTAAATTATACTTCTTTCTTGACCATCAGATTGATCAGAAGATTTAAATCTATATGTACCAATTCCAGTAGATGTTGTTCCAAATCCAACAATATTAGTTCTTATCTTAAGTTGATCAGAAGAAGTATTTTCGTGTATTAGTGATAAAACTCCACTTCCCAAGTCAGTGCAAGTGAATATACCTATTTGATTTCCTGTTGAAGAACTTAAAACATTGCTATCAATATAATATTCTGACATGAAAGTGTTTGTCCCTGCAATAGAAACATACAATCTCACATAATTCATGTCATTGGTTTCCGTATTGATCACCTGTGCATTAACATAAAGAGATTCGAAATTATTAGCATCTAAAGAAATAATTGTTGTAGTTCCAATTCCTACACTAGTATTTTCTATATCTACAGAACCTGTCAAATTAACAAAACCTATAGACTGCGTTCCGACACCAGATAAAGTTGAATTAAATATTTGCTTAATTACTTTTAGATCATAATTTGTATTCAATGCATCATTAGGAACGAATCTTAAGAAGGTTTTTTCACTTTCGTCTGTAAATAAGTCAAAAATACCATAATTAAATTCTTGTCCAGATATGGACTCATTTTCAACAATGACTGATTCTAATTCATTTTTTAAAATAGTAATATCTGTTAACTGAAGTTCAGTACCATCTTCACTAGACACTCTTAATAAGTAATTGAAATATGTTCTATTGTCAAGTTCGTCTACTAATAAAAATTCTGTAGATTCAGATTCTGAGTTTGAGAATTGATTTTGAAGATCATCAATTGTTAATACATTAAGATTTTTTAATTCTGTATAATTTGTAAGTCTTTTAGTTTTTAATTTTAAAAATTTTGATTTTGAATCTACAACATCAACATCAATAACATTATCAAAATTATTAATAGTATCTACTCTTTTCTCACCAATTACATCATAAACTATAGTAATTCCATCAATAGTAGTTGTTAAACCTGCACTCGTATTTGAAGATATTCCAGTATCTGCAAAATTTTTCAATCCACTTGTGTGAACTAAACTTTCTACCGGAGATTGCTGATCTTTATATGTTATTGAACTCTTTACGGAATATGATAAATTTTGATAATAGTCATTATCTGGAGTAACTTGAAAATCTTCACTTAATTTTCCAGTTTCAGTATCCCAACCAATATCTTTTGTGTTAGAATATCCAACATTAAATGTTCCTTCATTTAAATTTAAAGACTTAATTGTTGCGACAGTGCCAGATTCATTTCCAGTAACAACTTCACCTATTGACAACTCATATGATCCAGAAACCTTTAAAGAATCTCCATCACTTCCTGTAACTTCCAAATCTCTTATTATCTTATTTGAAGATAAAGTTTCTCCAATGAAAAATTTGGATGGTTCTTGAACTACCTTAAAAGTAGGATAATCATTTTTATTAATTATTACTCCACTAAAATCCTGAATTGTTTTTGCAATCCCAGTATTTGTAGTGAATTCAGATACACCAATAGAGACTGTATCATTAACTCCCGCAGTGCTATATCCCTTTACCTTAAAGAATTTGTATCCATAATCAGAAGAATTGAATCCATCTCCATCTGAACTATATTTTACAATACCTTCAATGAATACTTCATCTCCCTCAGCAAATGGTGGAGTATTAAAAGTATTTCCAATACCAGGTGTTGATATTGTGCATGTGAAAAAATCCGTATTTGATGACCCTACCTTTTCAATTGCAACACCATTATTATTATTTGTTGCAAAAACTTCTACAGTTTCATCAGGTAAACCTTTTGGTTGTATTTTAATATCTAAAGAAGAAATTGCAGATCCTGTTATTTTTGGTTCAATCAATCCAGAATTTATTACATTTCTTGTTGTGGGATTGACGAGAGTAATAAATGGTGGAGATACATAACCTTCACCTCCACTAACTATTGATATCTGACTTAATGCATTTGAATCTTTTGTTACAATGTTGGGAGAAACATTGACCTTAGGTCTTAAAGTTTTATCTGAAGAATAAGTAAATCTGTTATTGATGACTCTACTTTCTTTTATAGATCCTACATTTATTGATTTTGCATTTGCAATTAAATCTATTCCAGAAACAGAGTTTGTAGATTTTAAAGAAGGTAATTTTTTATATCCAGTTCCTGAAGATATAATACTTAAAGATTTAACTGGACCAGATGGAGAAGTTGATGTCGTTGAGTAATCTAATGTATCACATTCTGTTGAACCATAAGAAAGTTTTTCTGGTTTTTTGTCAAGATTTACATTGAACGTTGTTGCTGCAACACCACTAATAACATATGAATTGTTATAATCACTATCAATATACTTAATACTTGAATAGTTATTAACATCAGTATCAGATTTAACTAATACTCCATCTTTTTCTAAGGTATAGAATAATTCACCAATTTGTGAGTTATAATCTAATGTAAGAGTTGCTGTAGATGTTACTCCAACAGTTCCTACCCCAGATACACTGAAAGTATTTGTAGAACCAGTAGAAACAAATTCATTATTAAACTCTTTGTCCTGATATAATCTCAGACTATAATTTATCAGTGAAGAATCTGAAAGGTCGAATACTAAATTATTATTTTTGACTGGTTGTAATTGTGGATTAATTAAGGATATTGTTTGTGAAGAACCTCCTGTAGAAGCAAAACTTACAACTGTGGGAGGATTTTGTTGAGAATCTATTAAAGTTTCGCAGAGGTTAATTTTATTTCTATTAACTTTATAAACAAAATATTCATTATATCCACTATCTTCATAAAGAACTTTATCACCAGTTACTAACTCATGATCTGTAATTGTGATTTCATTAGTTACTGTATTAATTCCTGTTGAATTAAATCCAATTGGATTGACTACGATATTATCAATTTCTGATTTATAAAGAACACGAACTGCTGTTGAAGTTCCAATACCCACTGAAAGATTTGGTTGAACATCTAATGTTACCGTATCTCCATCTTGAAGTTCATGAGATGTTGATACTGAAACGGTTACTACATTCTTATCCACATCTCCCAATATTTGAGTATAATTGGATTCAAATGAATACTTATCACTATCATCTCCATTATCATGGAAGAATAATTCTTCACCTGTAATTGCAGTCTTTAATCCAATAAGACTTGGACTTTTCTTAACAACGAAAAGATTACTTGGTATACTTACTGGGACAGATGTTCCATCAGTAGAAACATTTAAGGTTGTTCCACCATTAGTATTAAATCCGACCGGTTGATTTGTTGTGAAAGGATGATTTTCAATGTAAATTCCTTTTGTAGGAATACTTCTAGTTACAGTTGAAATACTGCCAAATGTAAATGATGTGCTGTATCCAACACCACTTATAGTTCCAACACCAACAGATTCTCTAGGATTGAAGAAAACCTTATCATTTACTTTTGAATCAAATTTATCTACAGATTTGGAAATTGTAAAAGAATCTGGAGAGAAAGTTACTGCAGTTCCAACAGTATGTGATACACCTGCCAACCCTCTTTCAATTCTGAGAATGTTTTGATTTTTAAATACTTCAAGAACTTTTAAAGTTTCTGTTCCAATATTAATACTACTACCAACAGATACTTGTTCTGGAATTGGAGAAACATAAATTTCTGTCGTAAATCCTACAGATGCAGATGTTATAGTAGAAAGACATCTTCCATTTGCATAAGAAGGAACTGTGATTTGATGTGTTCCATTAAGTACCGATAGATTTGTAGAAAATCCAGATATAGTTACATAATCTAGATTTAAAAGATCATGGTTGGGTAATATTGATACTTTTACTCTACTTGTAGATTCCCATGTAAAAATAGAATTTAAATATTCAGTTGAATTTGTATTTAATTCTACGAGACTCTTTCCTTTTACGGAAGCAACACTAACATCTAAACCACTTCCTGAAGTATCAGTATTATCAAATGTTAATTTATCTCCAACTTTGTAATTATTACCAGAATTTTCAATATCTATAGATTTTACAGAGTCTGATGTTACAGACACTACTTCTATTTTTTGATCTAAAACATCACTAGTTTCATTAATAAAATCATAATCAGCCTTTAATTCTGATACTTTGTAAGGAAAAGTATTTCTCAATAAATTTGAATTATTGAAATCAAATGATTGATCCAAATCTGAATTGGAAATTAATTTTGATTTATACTTATTACCTATAAAATATGGAAATTGGTCTATTGTAGCATGATATACATAAACACCATTCGGATACTCTACATTTTTTTCATATCTACCATTATATTCATCCAAGTCTCCAACATTATTAAATTGATAATCCTCAACAAAAAATCCAGCATCAAATCCAGATGGTCTATCTTCAACATTCGATGTATTTGAGATATACCCAGATTCTAATGATTTTAGTCCTGATGATGTATCTTCAGGGTTTGTATATCCATAGGGTCCATAAATTGGATTGCCATCATAAGACCATCCAATTATGTTTGACCTGCTTGTGGGATTTTCTTTAAAAGAATTTCTCAAATTCTCAAAATACTTTGATACTGAATATTGAAGTTTATCTTTACCTTCTAATAAAACTTCTCCAGTAGTAAATCTTGTAATATTATCATTTAAAGTTAATTTTCTTATTTGTGGATCAATAAAGGAATTTTTTCCTGATGAAACAACTTGAATTTTTGTATTTGATGCTGAATACCCAATACCAGTATTCAGAACCTTAACTTCTGATATTTCCCCATTATTAATTATTGCTCGCAATTCTGCACCAGTTCCAGAACCAGAAACAATCAATTCCGGAACAGAATAATATTCACTTCCAACAAAACTTGTAAAAACATTAATTATTTTTCCATCAACGATAGATGGTGTTAATTGAGCAGATTTACCATTCTTTATAGAGATTATTGGTTTTTTCTCTAAGTTTAAAATTGTAGATCCATATCCAGTTCCTGATTCGTAAACATAAGCATCAACAATACTTCCTTTTACTACTGGACTTAATACTAAATCTTGATACTCTTGAGTAGTAGTGCCAAATCCTACAGAATTATATTTAATAGAAACTGAAATATTAGGATATTTGAAATATTGATATCCACTTCCCGTACTATCAAATGTTTTATAATCTCGTCTTTCATAATTAGAAACAACTGTTCCCCCAATTCCGGCATCACATAATCTAAATGAATCGTCGTCAACTTTTAAAACAAAGTATTGATTTGTAGTTGTAATTCCAGATATCTGCCCAGATTCATAATCATATTCAATAATTTCTCCATCATTAAATCCATGATTTTTAAAGGTAACAGTATTGTTTGTTGTAGATATTCCTGTAGGTTTTACAATTAACTTTCTATTAGTGTATCCTTCTCCTTTATTAATTACTTTTATATAAGAAACTTGTCTTGAAGACGAAAGAGTTGAGAACTTATGCGTTCCAACAGAACCTGTATAGATTCCTACGACATTGGTGTCCAATTGCTGATCACTTAAAGTGTTATATAATTTTATTGCTTTGTTGTTAGTAACACCGACATAATATACAGAATTAGTGGGAAGATTAATATTATTTCCTGCCGTTCCAATTGCTATTGGATTATTTCCTAGAGGATTGTAAATTACTTCTTGACCATTGACGAAATTATGATCTGTTAAAAATAAAATTTGATTAGTTGTCTCACTAACTCCACCACCACTAGAAAATTCATCTGCATTAAATAAAACTTCTCTAGGTTTTTCAATTATTACAGGTTTGATTACAGCACCACTACCATTTCCTCCTGAAATATTAATAGAAGTTATCTCTCCAATATTATAATCTTGCGAATCTACATATACTTTTTCAAAACCTCCACTAATAACAGGTTGAATTTTTGCGGTAATACCAGCACCAGTAGAAACTTCAACTAATGGAGGATTAATTACATCAAAATCTTCTCCCCCAGAAAGAATATCTACATCTTCAATTGGACCATAATAAATTGCATCTTTAGATTTATAGTTACTAATTTCAACACCATTAATTAACATTCCAGTAGTTCCTGGAGTTGTTAAGGTTCCGGAACCATTTTCAATATTTTTTTCTAATGGAAACTTTCTTAAAAGTTTTTGTATTCCTAGATCAGTTTTTCTTTGAGAATCTAAGGTAAAAGTGTGAGTTCCTATACCAGAATTTGGCACTTGAAATGTTACATTATTGTCAGAATCTAATAAAGAAGGTGTAGTATATAATTTAAATTGATTTGTAGATGTTACTTTTACATAATAATTACCAGTTTGCAATCCAACTAAAGGTTCATCTTGCGGAAGATAATATATTTTATCTCCTGTTAAAAATGGAATGGAAGGATTGAACTCAATAAAGTTATAGATATTCTTAATTTCGGAAAATTCTGGAATATTAAAAGTACTAGCAATACTTACTTTTTTAATACTGGTTTCAATATCAAGACGATAATCTATAATTTTATTATCATCTTCGTCTACAATTCCATTCTTTTCTTCGGAAGGTAATGAATTTGATGCAACATATGCATAATCATCTTTATCAACATATAAATTAAGGATATCTGATAATACAGAACTACTCCCAAAATCTGAACCTGAAGATTTTGTTTTATTTAATTTTCTTCTTACATCATATTCTTTACTGTCTTCTAAAGATGGTTTATTTTTTATTGTTAAAGTATTTTTGTCAATATTAATAGACTCAATATAAGGTGTAGTAGCAGAAAATACTATAGTTTCACTACCTCTTTCTAATATTTCAACTTGATCTCCAATTTTTAAACTGGATCTATCAATAGTGGATCCTAACTCATTAGTATTATTATTTACAATCTGGTATCTTGCACTAGTATTGTATATAAAAGAATTTGCAAAAATTTCTTTCCAATTTGAATTTGTATTTTTAATCTTATCCCCAAGATTTTTAACTGTAATTATATCATTTTCATCTACTTTAAAGTCTTCATTTTCTTCTACTAAATCTTGTATTACTCCAAGTAATATTAATTCAACCTTCTTAGAAGTATCTCCATCTTCATAAGAAAAATAAGTATCATTAGATCTAATATTTGATGATGTAGTTATAGTATCATTAATACCAGTACATCCAAAAAATTGATTAATACTTTTTCCAGTATAAGAAATAGTATTAGTTCCTGAAATTAATGTTCCAGATTGCGGAAAACTTACCGTCGAATCTACTGTTAAAATAGAAGATCCTATAGATACACTTTCAATTAACTTTGTATTTGGAGTAATTTCAAAATTTCCTTCTACTGATGAGGAATTTTTAGTATTTCCAATATAAAATTCAATTCTATGAAATGTTTTACCTTTTCTTGAAAATGGTTCTATTGCCGATATTGAAGCAGTTGTGTTCTCATCAGTAGTCTTTGTAAGAGTTTGTCCGACAATCTTTGAGGGTTCTCCTGATATTACTTCTGCTATTGCAACTTCTCTTCTTACATAATTTGCAGAAGATGGTTTGATTAAATAATCTTCCAAATTTATAATTGAAGGAGTTTCTCCAAAAATAACTTTGAAAAGTATTTTTATTGCTTCGTCTGTTCCTTTAGAAGCATAAAAATCTTTTGCTCTTCTGATGAAATTTCCAACATTAATTTCATCTACAAATTTAATATCTTCTAATCCTGGAGTAAAAGTATACTTCAGTTTTTTATAAAAATCTTTTAAGAATAAAGAACTTAAATTCTGAACAGATGAACTATTAGAGTGTTCTGCTGCTGTTGATGTGGAAAAAACAAGTTCTCCACGATTTAAATCTTGATGATAATCAGTTACTCCACTAAATCCGCGCACACAACCAGTAAAACTATTCGTAGTAATTCCAGTATATGTGATGATTTCATCATCAATTTTAAGAAGTCCATACTGATTTGGAAATCCTTTTGTGCTAGAAACACTAATTGTAGTATCGGAGGATGTAACACTAGCACTAGTTATTGTGCTATCAACAATAACTTCTGGTTTTAAGTTATCTAATTTTAAATACTGATCTAGATTATCACTAATATCAATAGGACCACCTTGATATTCTTGAGAAATATAATATTGTTTTAAAAATTCTACCGCGTTCGGACTTTCTTCCAAGATAAACTCTGGAAGTTGATGGTCAATTAGATCTTGTACTTTGATTCTAGATTCAAAACCAGTTTGTATCATATTACTTTCTTACTAAATTTCCGTTTGAATAACTTGATGTATAGAAGTCAGCAACAAATCTGGTTCCAGATATCTCATCCCCAGAAGCAATTACATCCCTGACAATATTTATTGTACTTTTAGGAATGTTTAATGAGATATACAAGTCTCTTAATCCAACAACATCATTAGATTCTGGGAATGCTTGTATTTCGATTAATCTATTACTCAATGAAGTTGATGTGATATTAACAGTTCCTAAAATTATTTCTCCTTTTACATAATCCACAGTTCCTGCCGATTTTACAACCACTCTAGTTTCATCAGATACTTGCTTTACAATCGATAAAGTACCGGTCTTTAAATCTGCATTAGGAATATCTGTAAAATAGACCGTATCAGTTTCTCCCGAAATTTTAAATCCGGTAGATTTTATATTAAATCCTTCAGAATTTACATGGAATTGATTTCCATAACACAATTCATATTGTGCAAACTTATTAAGTATAGGTTTTAAATCTCTACGAATAATAATTTTTGTAATATTTGATGTAATTGCAGTATCAGTATTATCAATAACTTGTTGCAATTTACTATATCTAAGTCTTCCCCCGAATTTATTTAAATCCAAAGATTCTGAATATTTTTGAAGAGAATTTGTAACAGATGTTTTTAATGTATCTGCACTCGATACTTGAGAATAATTATAGTAAACAGAACTATTGAGTTCAACATAAAGAATTTTAAGGTCTGTTATCTTTTGATTTATTCCAGATACTGTAAATTGCTTTAACTTTGATAAAATTTGTGTCTTATTGAAATCTGAAACAAAACTTCCGTTTTTTGGTTTAATACTGATTTGAACTGTACCAAACTGAGGAGGATTCATTTCTTCTCCACCAACTACTGATACCGATTCAGTATCTGGATATATTCTTTTTATAATTGCTTCATAGTCTCTTGATGTAACAGCTCTATATTGAGACGAATATAATCTTGGTGCATAATATTTAATTGAATCTATTGGCTCAATATCACCACCATTAATCGATGATTGATTAGTTGTAATCGTAACAGTTCCTGGATCAATAACCGCACCAGTCGCAGTTTCTAATGTTCCAGAGAATGAAAAACTAGAAGCACCATTGCCATCTCTTCCATCTGTAATAATATAGTTGGCAGTAATTATAGTTCCATCAGAACCAACAGCATCACCAAGTTTTTTACCAATAAGACCATCACCAAATCGTAATTCATATTTTTCATCTTGAACTTCATTAATGAAGAAAATTCTAGAGTTTTTATCTACATCAAAAATATTTTCTGAAAGGAAATATTCAATACCAAGTCCATCTTGTTCTGTTTTTTTAATGTATACCTTAAGTGTTGATGTATCAATGAAAGAATTATTCAGAACAAATCTTTGATCCAAAGAACCATCATACTGAAATTGTTTGGTTAAGAATATTCCTTGAAAAACATTGAGGTTATTGAAGGATGCTGTGCAATTTATAAATTGTCCCGCAGAGTCGAATGTTGCGATTGTATTTGCCGTAATGTCTTCTGGTACGGCAAAAGTATATGTGGTATCATTAGTACTCCCTACACACACTATACCTGCCTTCAGAGTTAGTGTAGGAGTTTTTGTGCTAGTTGTTACATTAAATGATATTTGTGCCGTTGATGCAACTCTGGAACGGGGGACGTATCCAATGTTACCTGCCAGAGAAACTACATTCTCTCGAAGAGTTGCCGAATCCAAAAAGGATTCATTCACAACCATATTCGAATTGAATGCAGTAATATAAGTATTATATGCTAACGTATCAATTAAAACTGAAAAGTTTGATCCTTCAAAATCAAAGTCCGTGAATGTAGAGTTAGCACGGAGATAATCTTTGATAGAAGTTTTTATCTGATCAAAATCTAAATTTGTATATTTTGTAAAAGGCATTTTATCTGGTTGCCTCTAGGAGGAATGAATATTCTTGTGTCGGAAACTCTTGACCAATAATATCAAATATAACTGTTACATTAAATGTATTTTCGTCTGCTATTGGATCTACCTGAACGATCAAATTTTCGACTCTATCTTCAAAATTATTAATTGCAATTTCAATTTGATCCTGAATCACTGATGCAGTACCAAAATCAACGAACTCAAATAGACTTCTTCTTACATCAGAACCCAACAAAGAATTAAAAAATCTCTCTGTTGGGATAGTTTCTACTATATTTCTTACGGAACGACGAATTGCGTTCTCATTTTTTAAAACAGGAAGGTCTTTTGTCACAGGATGGGGCTCAAAAGATAAACTAATGTCCTTAAATGCCCGTGATATCCTCTGAATTGCCATTGTTAAAGAGTTTTCTTAATTATATTTATACTCTATTCTTGAAGATTCTTCTGCCCTTCCTTTAAATCGTCGTGCATAATCTCTTGAA
>Ga0208644_1000048_pt1 | contig 65317 bp, 101 predicted proteins | sample VirMetDEL_Nov_18_FD_184517 | JGI IMG/M metagenome (GOLD analysis project Ga0208644, IMG submission 184517) | Aqueous microbial communities from the Delaware River and Bay under freshwater to marine salinity gradient to study organic matter... | ecosystem: Environmental > Aquatic > Marine >...
GGATCCGATCTCCATCCAAGAGATCACCATGCTGGACTGGTACGCGGCCTTTGCCCTGCTCGGGGCGTCACCCATGTCCACCCCGGAGGACACGGCACGGGCGGCATTTGACCAGGCCGAGGCCATGCTGCAGGAAAGGGGGGTACGGATGTGACCAAAGACGAAGCATTGAAGCTGGCGCTGGAGGCGCTGGAGTACATCGAACACAATTACATGAGTCTGCCGAAATCGGGGGAGACAGCCATCACCGCCATCCGAGAAGCCTTGGCACAGCCAGAGCAGGAGCCGGTGGCGTGGTTTGAGCACAACCCTGACTTGGATGCGTGGTTTCTGGCGTATAGCAAAAACCAGAATCCAGGCATCAAAAGCCGCCCGCTTGTGTTTGGCGACACCGCCCCACCACAGCGCAAGCCAGAGCAGAAGCCGGTGGCTCACACGCTGAATTGCGTATGTGGCGCTGTATGGGACATCAAATCTGATGGGAGCGAGGAAATGGCACATACACCTGACACCACCCCACCACAGCGCAAGCCGCTGACGGATGAGGAGATTTGGGACGAAGTAAAAGCGGCTGACCTTGATTGGCAGACTGGATGGTCTTTGGATGAGGACGCATCAAACCGCTACATCACATTTGCCCGAGCCATCGAAGCTGCACACGGCATCATAGGAGAACAGAAATGAAAAGCACAGACATCATCAAAGCATCGACCAACAGCCTGAACATTTACTCATTCACAGCAGAGGCACTTGAAAGACTGATTGAGGCCATAAAAACGGAGCAGTCTTGCAAGACTTGCGAAGCATTGGCGCGAACCGTGATGCTTGACCAGACATCGCATGACGCACAGCGCAAGCCGCTGACGGATGCGGAGATCAGCAGAATCTGGATGCTGAACGGCGGGGGACTTGCTGCAAACCGCTATCACGACTTTGCCAGAGCCATCGAAGCCGCCCACGGCATCAAGGGGGACGCATGAGCGAAGTAATCGTTGATGGCGTGAGATGGTCGCCGTTCTTGGTCGAGTTCGACACGCAAGAAGGCACGTTCCAGTTTGAACTGTTCGCGCTCGACTGGGCGCACGCAATAGATCGGCTTGAAGAACTCAAAGCCACGGCAAAGGTAATTGGCGAGAAGCCGCAAAGGATTGAAGCATGACAACCGAACAATATTCAATCGGCTATGACGAAGGCTATCAGGCCGGATGGAATGAAGCGATGGAAGCCAATCCAGCACAGCAGCAGGAGCCGGTGGCGTGTCCAAATGGCAAGCCGTGCAAGCACGGAGCATGGTGTACCGAAACTTATTGTCAAGAACACTGTGAGTTTCGTGCCCCACCAGCACAGCCAGAGCAGGAGCCGGTGGCGGTAATAGACAGCACAATTTCAGGCAACATTGATTGGCGTTGCGTAGTCTTTCCAAAAGATGGGACAAAACTCTACACCACCCCACCACAGTCAGAGCGTGTGATTGACAAATCTGCGGCGGTACGGATTGCTACGTCACTTGGATGGGAGCCTAAGCGCAAGCCACTGACGGATGAGGAGATTCAAAAGTGCTACGAAACAACTGGGCATTGTCAAACGCTACGACCACAAGACAGGTTTGCTGTGTTTGCGTTAGCCCGAGCCATCGAAGCCGCACACGGCATTAAGGAGTGAGAGATGACAGACGACAAACTTATTGAACTGGCCCGCAAAGCGGGCATAAACGCCGAAAGCGACACCTTGTGCCGCTACGAAGGTTGGGTTGGCCCATTAAAACAGTTTGCTGCTCTTGTGTTGGCCAACAACCCCCCGCAGTCTTTCATGTCGTGGCAGGAAGGGTATGAGGCAGGCAGGCTGGCAGAGCGCGAGCGCCTTCAGGCTTTCATGCGGCAGATGTTTGATGCGTATTCACTATCAAGCGATCCGGGCGGGCTAAAGAACAGGGGCAACAAATGAGTGTCCCCTACAACGACGACACCAGAGAGTCATACATTAAGCGCCATGAAGAGGGGCAGCTGTGGTTGGCCAAGCGCCACTGCGAGCTGGGTAACGAGTTGTCCATGTGGCAGGCACTGTTTACATGGGTTCAATGTGAAGAGATCTACGGCACACACTGGGACAAGATAAAGGAGAGGAACCATGGCTAACAGACCTTTGACAAGAAAAGAATGGATGGCTTACTTGGAAAAAGCCTGTGATGAGTTTGATTGGGAAGGCGCAAACAAGCCCTGCTCCGACTGCGAGTACCACAAGAACCGCGCTGCCAGATGGCGAGCCGAAGCCTACAAGCAAGCAGGGCACGATGTGATCGAACTGCCGTGGGTTGGGCTGACGGCAGATGAATTGAACATGATTGGCGACAGTATGCGGACATGGAACAGCCATTCTTTGACGGATGTTTACGTTGCCATCGAAGCCAAACTCAAGGAGAAGAACACATGAAATCGTTGAGCAAACTACATCAAGAGGCAATCATCAAAGCGCAGAACGAAACCGACCAGAACAAAGCGGCGGCACTGGCGATGATTGAAACGCCCATCGAGATGATTAAAGCAATTATTCTCAAGCATGAGATAGCTGTCATTGAGGTGATGCGTGAACTGCACGAATCCCGCGAGGCGGCTGTTAGGGCAGAGCGAGAGGCTATTGCGCAGTCTCTGGACAAACAAGCAGACCTTGCCGCTGATGATATTGACAGACAGTGGGCGATGGAAATGGCGAAGGCAGTTAGATCAAGGAGCAACAAATGAGTGGAGATCACAACATGAATCAAGCAACCAGACAAATTAAACGAAACCTCGGCATTGGAGATGTTGGGCTACAAATTGAAGAAACGCAAGAATACAAAAGCCAGATTGAGCGCCAGTGCGAGGAGATGCAAGCCACAATTGACTTGTTGAAAGCAACAGTGGAAACGCTGTATATGCGCCTTAAACCTGTGATGGCAGACGCTCCTATGCGCTCTGCCACCAATGAGGTGTCACCAGTAGCGTCACCATTGGGCTTGTCAATCAATCAATACCGACAGCAGACATCCGCTGTGATTGACGAGCTTGTCCACATCATTGAAAGCCTTGAGATATGAATCAAAAATCTGATTCGCCCGACTGGAATAGCTACAAGCAAGGATGGGATGACGGAGTGATGGCAGAGCGCCAGCGCATCGTCAACCTGCTGATGATCCAGCACGATGCGGCAAAGGGAGCGCACAACTATTGGCACGTTGCGGCAAATTTAATCAAAGCAGAATCAGGAGAAAACGTATGAGTAAAGACACAAGATGGGAACGAAGCATTGAAACATTCTCAGACGAGCAGTTGCTGTTTGAGTTGGTGCGCCGTAACGGTTTTCAACGAGCCGCAAAAAGGACAGAGTATTGCGGTGAAGGCTGGATGACCAGCACGGTTGGTATTGGCAAAGACCACAGCGTATCAATCACGATGGATGCAGATGACTTCAAAGAGCTTGCGGCACTTGCTGTTGTGGGGTTTAAAACCGAAGCCGCACACGGCATTAAGGAGTGAGAGATGGACAAAGATGGATACAACGATACCCAAGAAGCGTACGAGCGCGGGTTCATTGACGGGATGCAGAAACAAATGCAGTCCAGCGTGGACAAGGCGGTCAATGGCATGACGCGCACATGGGTTGGGCTGACAAAACAAGATGTGTACGACCTGTACAACAAGATGTTTGCTCAAGAAGGCAATAACATCGCCACAAGGTATCAGGACTTTGCAAAATACCTTGAAGCCAAACTCAAGGAGAAGAACACATGAGCCATATCAAACGCCACATGAACGACGTGGCGGATCTTGGCTGCATCCTATGCCGGCACCTTGGATATGGCCAGACACCTGCCATCCTGCACCACCCCCGCGGGGCAGCAGGCGGCGCTCAGAAGGCGTCAGACTGGCTGGTCATACCCCTATGCCCAACCCACCACGTAGACCCCAAACAGGGCTATCATGGGCTGGGCGACGGCGGCTTCTTCACCAGATACAAGCTGACAGAGTGGGATCTCCTGGCCATGACCATCGAGGCTCTGGCCAAGGAGCGCAACCCGTAGGTTACAGATTGGCCATCTCGCGCAGCTTCTTCAGGTTTACCCCTTGGAGTAGCTGCCGCTCAGCCTCTCGCAGCTGCTTGATCTGCCGCTGCTTCTCATCCTCGTCCATCCGATCTTCTGACGCTTGACTAATCATGGTCACAGCTTTGCGGATGTTAGTTAGTTGCGTGGCAATCTGGTTAACGGCCGGAGCCAAGGCAACTCGCTGACGGACCGTCTCATCCGACAGGTAGTCTGCAATGTCTTGCGGGCTACGTTGCTTCAGGTCAGACAGAGTTGAAGCCGCGCGCTCGGTCACCTCTCTCAGGGCATAGAAGTCCTTGCGCAGAGCAGATTCATATTCTTTGGAAACGAATCCACTAGCGTTGGGGATAGTGGCCAATGCATCTTGGAAAGACAAAGACGGGCGCGGAGTGCCGGACATCTCAGCCAAGATCGGATTAGTCATGTACATGAGCAAACCACCAAATGACCCAAACATACCGCGGATCAGGTGATCTGCCACGATGGGCGATACCACGCCGGTCTTGCCCAGCAGCTTGGAAATCTCAGACGTGCTGTCCTCGAACTGGCGCCCCAGCTCTTTCTTCTGCTGGAACAAGCCAACCAACGGCTTCTGCTGGAAGAAGTCGTAGTTGATGATTGCCTCTGTCAGCGGCTTGATGGCCTGTGGCACAGGCGTCGGGCTCAGGATAGAGTTGGCCAACAGTGATGCAAGAGACGCACGGAACTTTGCTGAATCCTCATAGCCGTTATCCGTGAGCAGCATGTACGTATGCTCGGCAACCACCTTGGGTAGCGCAAAGATGTCCGCGCGCAGTGGGATGCTGAATCCACCAGAGCCAGGGATCATCAGCAGACGGTCACGCGTAGGCGTCGGCTTGTTCAGGTAATCCTCGTCGTCACCATTCATCATGGCGTACAGGACAGACAGAGCCATCACCGAGCCGGTCGTGGCAGCCAGCGTTTGGAAGGCTGCCTTGCGCTCAGTGGGCGACGTGCCAACACCGGTCAGCGTACGGTAGGCCACATGCTGGGCAGCGAGGTAGGCGTTGAAGAACGGGATAACCTGGCCAGCCAAGGCAAGCATCTTGCTGTTGCCGCGGCGGCGCACGTTGAAGATCTCGAACGCCTTCTCATACGCCTCTGCTTTGCTCAAGCCCTGAGCCTCTGCCGCCTCGAACGTGGCCTGACGCACAGCGTTATCAGCGGCCATGGCCAAGTTGCCAAGCTTGCGCTTTACGCCAGCCCAGAAACTCTTTTCTTGCTTGAGCCCCGCAAAGATCTCGGCATCAGCACGGATCACGGCAGACGTGAAGTCACGCACGCCAACGGCACCAATGTTCTTCAGCTCCTCATGCGCCTTGCTCTTGCCGCGCAGGGTCTGGATAAATTCCTTGACCGCACGAAAGGGAATGGACAGGGCGTACTGCGGCTTCAAGCCGGACGTGAACATTGCAGCAAACGAGTCCTGCGGAACCTGAGCGATAGAGAACAGGGGGTACAGCACCACAGACTGACGCAGCACGTCAGCCATCTTGCTGAACACTTTGACCGTCGGGATAGCCACAGACTCGAGACCACGGAAGGCTGACATAAACAGCGGGTCAGCCATGTTATAGCCAACCCTTTCCCCGTCTTGCCAAACGTAGACCAGATTGTCCGCAGGCATGGGAGGAGACAGTACATATCTCTTTACCATTTTCCCATCTTGCTCCACCTCAACCGCCAAGACTCCGTAATCCTTCAGAGAATCTTGGGTGGCGCGAGCTTGGCTTGCTTGAGCGGGCGTATTGAACGGGATAACACCACGACCGGAAACCTTTTCCAGCATCGGGTTGCCTTGCTCATCAAACCCAATCCCAATGTTGTCTGGATTGTTCTTGTCATGGATTTTGTTAGCAAGGCCAAGCTTTTCGGCCGTAGTGGCAAGCGCCACGCCGGAGCGGTTGCGTACACCGCGGTTGATGGCGTACTGAGTCCAGCGCACCATGTTGTCAAAGATGTCGTTGACCGGCTTCTCTGACCCTTTCAATCCTTTGTCCGCTTGTACAGCCAGCGAACGCAAGAACTCTTTCGGACCCTTGCCTTCTTCAATTTGATCCTCGCGGAAAAACGGAACGTACCCGGCTGCATCCATAAGCATGTCTGCTTCTTCTCTTGTGTAAAGGCCGGTGTCAACCATTACATCAAGAGCATTGCTACGAATGCCGTTCCAAATCTCAGAGACTTCGTTAAGCTCTGGGAACATCTTGAAGAACTGCATGCCAGTCTGAATTTTTTCCGCCGGCATGTTCTTTGTATTCTTGCGCTTAGCAAGAAGGGCTTGTGCCTTGTCACTCAAAGCGCTTGCGGCAACAGGCTTTCCTGCCGCGCGCATAGCCCTAGCCTCTGCCCGCATGGCCTCAACCTGAGCATCAATGTTGTCATTGAACTCATTAAGTTCTTGTGTGCGGCGAGCCTCAAAAGCCGTATGGGCAATAAGCTCAATCTGCTCTTTTGTTAAACCGTGCTTTTCCGCAATCTCGTCCAGCTTTTTGGACAGATTGAAGATGTTGCGATCATCCTTGACGCCGACCCACTTGTGCAACTCAGTGTCGTACTTGATGTTGCCTTCCATTAAGAACAGGTTGGCAATGGCGTCAGAGTGAGCGGTCTGGCTCAGGCTGGTGTTGAGCAGCATTCCAATCTTCTGCTCGTTACCAACCATGGAGTTCATCACTTCACGGCGGATCTGGTTGTTCAGCGCAGCATCACTGCTGAATGACCACGTCTCAACCTGATCGGCAAACTTTCGGAATGCGCCGTACGCAGCCTCTCGGGTAGCCTTTGGGTTGTCGCGCGCGTTGTCCCAAGACTGACGAACCTTTTGGATGTAGCCAGGCTCAGGCGGGGCAACAGAGCGGCCAATACCCTCGAGCATCTCCATGGCATCGTTGCCCATCTGGGTGCGAACAGGTGCTGGTTCTTTTGTTGCAAAGCCAAGAATGGGCTTCTCAAGCGCAAACATTTCCATCTGTCCAACGCTTGCAATCGGAGCTGCGTCAGACTTTGCGGAAGATGTGACGCGATCCATGTAGTCAATAAACGTCTCTGATGGCAAAAAGTTTTTACCGCGCAAAGAGTTAAAGAATCGCTTGAGTGCCGCTCCAAGCTTTGCAAAAAACTTTTCAACAACGCTCAAAGGTTTCTCTTGGGTGGTTGCCCAACGAGAAACTTGGTCTGCGTACCACTCATCAAAGCGACGCCAGTAGGACCGCATTTCAGAAGACATCAAAGATGCATCCGTCTTTGCTGCAGCGCTTCTTGCAAACCGCTTTGCGCGCATGCTTTCAATGTGCTCTCGAGCAGTTTTGCCTTGATTTGATTTCAGCCACTTGTTGTACTCATCAACAATTGCCTTCTTCATTTCTGGAGAAGCATTGTTAAAAACCACAACCTCATGGATGTGCCCAAGCTCATGGGCTAAAACCTCCAGCATTCTTCCTACGCTGGTAGATTTTGTGAATGTTATGTAGTACTCACCATTGCCAAGGTGACGCATTGTTCCTTCAGCATTTGGGTCAAGCGCTGCAGATCCTATCCGGCGATACGGACCCGTGAAGTTTTTGCTGTTTGCTCTAGCGTCTTCAATGGTTGTGATGTAAACATTATTTGGAATGTTCAACATCTTTTTCCATCCGCGCAAAACCGAAACCATGCGTGGATCTATATCCTTTGAAAAACCAAGACCATCTTTGTCAAACTTGACTACGGTTTCTTTGCGCTTTGATTCTTCTTCAATAACTTGTTTTCTTGCGTCCGACAATTCTTTTTTCTGCTCGGGCGTCAGATTAAGAGGGTTGGTTTGAATGCTTTCAATATCTTTCCCAACCCGATACTCACCCTTAAACGGAATGTAAACAGGGTCTCCATTGATTGCACTGTACGCCTGAACCAATCCAATGTCGCCATTTTGGTAGACAACAGATCCGCCAAAGTCTTTGGCGTGAGCATTTGCATTTTTGGATTGCTCTGGGTTGGCGCTAATCAGGGCATACTTTTCATATAACGGCTCTTTGCTTGTTGCCGCCGTCAATGCGTTGTACAAAGCACCACGATACTGGGCATCAGTTGCATCCGGCATGCGGCGAGCAACATCTTCCTTGATAGCCTCAACGTCCAAACCAGTGTTGGCCGCCTCTTCCATCAGATCCTGCAGACTTGGCTCGGCAGGGCGACGACCTGCAGCCAACTCACGATTTATGGCTGGCAACGTTTCCAGTTTCTCCAGCTCAGCCTTGGCCGCATCCCGCTGTTGCTCCAGCGCAGCCAAGTTTGCAGCCTCAATCTCTGACGTGTAATCACCAGACCGCAGCTTGCCGGTAATGTGATCAATTGCAGCCTGAGAATCAAACCTTGGATTCTCTTGGCCGCCAACCAGCTTGCGGTTCTCGGGAGGCAGGAAGTCGTCCAGCGCCCCATCCTCAACCATGTCCTCAAGCAGGGCGCCTTTGCCTTCCTTGTTGTACAGGCGACGCAGGGACTTCTTATCCACGTCGATATCAGCCAGGTTAATCGAGCCCGGACGAAAAGTCAGTTTGCCCTCGAGCGCCTTGAACAGGCTCGTCTTTTGAGCCTTGGCTGCGGTAATGTCCTTGTTGATGGCCGCAAGACTTTCCTTGACGGACTTGATCTCTGCCTGCTCTTCAGGCGTGAATTCAAACTTCTGCACGCCACGGGGCTTGGCTTGCGGCTCAGTCTCGAGCGGCTCACGTTTGCCGTACAGGCCGGCCGGCTCTTCCAGCTGGGCAGGGGCGGCAGGCTCTGCAGGGGCGGCAGGGGCGGCAGGGGCGGCAGGACCAGCCCCCAATCGCTCCAGCTCTCTACGCTTAATCAGCTCATTTCGCACAGGATCCGGGTCAAACGTGGCTGCCTGAATCTGTCTGATCTGCGCTTGGCGCTGTCGTTCTGCGGCAACAGCTTCAGCCCGAACCTGGTCTTCCTCCGCCTGTCGCCGCTCTTCCATGGCTTGACGAATGGCAACGTTGCCATCCGATCGGGTAAACCCTGACATGCCGGCAACACGTTCTTGCTGGGCAAGCATGGCCGCCTCAATCCTGGCCACGTCATCCAGACGGTTCTGCTCAATAGCCTGCTGACGCATCTGCTCCAACTGCTCGGCTTCTTGCCGCAGGTCTTGGGCTTGTTGCGCAGAGAACCCGGGGCGGGCCGGCTGGGCCTCTATGCTAGGCAGGCCAAGGGCGGCAGGTGCTTCTGGTGCAGCAGCTGCAGCAGGCGGCCTCTCCGGGGGCGGGGTAACTGCGCCCTTAGCACGACGGCCAAGAGTCAAATCAACCAACAGACTGGTTAGCGCGCCAACACCAGCGCCATAGACGCCTTCCTCACCTGATCCTTCAAGCACGTCTTTCTTGGGATCGTAGACGCCTTTGGCAATGTAGTTCTGGGCCACCTTCTGGGCGGCTTCGGTCAAACCTTCCACCCCACCGCGGGCAAGGGCAGTGGTGAAGATACTCTTGAGTGGACCAATGTTGGGGGCAAGAATGTCCAGCATGCCTGTTGGCGCGCCCAACGCAGTAGCCCGACTAATCTCTTCAGGCGTAGCGCCCGCTTGTTCTGCGGCCTGACGCGCTTCACCGGCACCAGCGGAAACACCAAGAGCGCCAGCGCCAACACGACCAGCAAGGCCCAAAGGACCGGCAACAAAAAATGGTAGAGTAGATCCAACACCAGAAAGCAGTTTGCTAGATACGCTCTCGCCAATCTCAGGCGTAGCAGGAGCCAAGTACTCGCGGGTGGGTTTGGCCAAGCTCTCAATGCCAGCTCGAACAGACTTCTCGTAGTCTTCCGGCAACAGGGCAGACGCGCCAATTGCAGACGTTTCCAACAGACCAGTGGCACCACGGCCAACGGCTTTAGGAATGTCCTTTAAGTAATCCTTGAAGCCAGTTTCTTTCTTGGGCGGAGCGGCTTCTATCTTGGGCCCATATCCAAGACCACTCAGGTATTGAGCGATCTTGGTTGCGTCCTCGGTGTTCCCTGCCGCATCGGCAGCTTTCAATGCAGCAAAGAGATCCTCAACTGTTGCCATGGGGCACCCTTACTTTTTGGGTTTTAGATACTTCCCGAGCAGGTCATTCATGTCCTGACCCACGTCTATTTCACCGGGATCATACCCATCATAAGCCTGACGCATCAAGTTGCGATAACCCGTATGCAGGTTAAGCCTGTTTCTGGCAGCGGCAACAGCATCTTGAACAAAGGCATTTGACTTGCCCTCATCCATAGAAAGCAGCGGGTTCTTGGACACCAATCCTTTTGCCGTGGTTTCAGCCCGACCCAAATAGTCCTGCTCCATGCGACGAGCAATCTCTGCCGCGCGCAGACGCTGCCCCTCTTGAGCCTTGGTAATCTTGCCCTCTTCAACCTGCTTCCTGAGATCAAGCTCCAAGCCTTTGAGGAACTTCTGGGATTCCAAGCCCTGTCTACGGATATCAGCCAAGCTCTTGTAGCGCTCAAGGCCAAGCTGACCTTGCATGATGGCATTCTCTTCTGCGGTGCGGGTCGCGGCCGAGCGCAGCAGGGAAGAAACTCCAGCCTGCCCGCCTTGGCCAATGTTTGCAAGGGCATATGGCGATGTACCACCAGCAATACCCAAGCCGGCAGCAAGCAGAGCCAAGTACTTATCCTCTTCGCGCTGCTTATCCAAACGACCCAAACGCGCCTCGAGCAGTTGCTCCAGTTTGCTCTTTGGTTCTTCTTCGGATGTCCCGGCGCCTTTGCCGCCTGCGGCCGTCTCAGTACCACCTACGCCAGCAGCTCCGGGCCCACTTTCAATATCTTGAGCGGTATATCGAGCAGCTTCTTCTTGACGGGCTTTCTCGGCAGCAATGCGCTGGTTCTCTTCGTCCACATCAAACGGAGAAATTCCAGAGAAAGTAACTGGGCCAGTTTCCCCGGTTTTCCCGGGCTTGGCCGGCGGCGTATATCCCGGGCGAGGTCCGTAGGTCTCAACTCCAGCAGGCGTGTAGGTCAAAGGAGCCAAAGGCTTGATGCCGCGCTCTTGCTGCTCCTTCGGGCTCATGCTCACGTCTTTCATGAACGCAGGACGTGATGCGCGCTCAAGCTCGTCTGCAGTCGGCTCAGGTTCTGCGCCGTACTTCTTCAGCTCATCCGCCTGCTTGCGTTCCATAACATTTTTGCCAATGTCAAAGCCCAAAGTGGCAAGTCCAAGCGGCCCTGCAATTCGACCAAACGTACCCATTCCTTTTGTTGCAGAAGATGCGGAAGGCGTAGCGGCGGATGGCGTAGCAGCGGGAGGAGCAACGGCTTCAGGCATTGCAGAGAATGCCGCGCGCGCTTGCTCCATACGCAGGCGACGGCGAGCAGCATCCCTAATCTCTTCAGCAGACATTTCGGCAAGATCACCTATCCCGCCCAAGCTTACTGCGCCACGATTCTGGAAGCGCACAGCACCGCCACCAGCCATGCCGGCAACATACTGGCGCGTTTCAGCGGGCAGGCGAGCAGGATCGGCACCAGACGCCAGCCACCTATCAGTAGCACCAGGCCCCATGTTGTAGGCAATGGCCGCCAACTTGTCATCACCGTAACGCTGACGCATGGCTTTCAGGTAGTCACGCCCAACTCGAGCGATCTCGTCAGGGCTACGGTCGCGCGCAGGCTCAACCCCAAACCCGGGGTCAAGCTGGGTGCCGGGCATAACCTGCATCTCGCCTTGCGCACCCTTGGGAGAAGTGAGCAGATTGCCCGATCGGTCATAGCGACGGCCGCCACTTTCCTTGGCCAACACGTACTTGAGCAGCGCATCATCTTCGGCGCTGATGGCCTTCTTGTCCCGCTCAACCTGAACCGTGCCATCACCCTCGCGACGGGTCACATTCTCCACCGCGGCGCCTTCAGGCGTACGGGTCAGGAAAGTCTTGGACGCCACCGGCGACAAGGACTCAATGCCCTCATCCGACGGCAGGTTTGAATCTTCCACCATCTTCAGGATTCTGCTGATGTCAGGCATGCGGCCGGCACCAGCTAAGGCGCTGACCATCTCGTCGTATTCCTCGTCGGACTCGTCCTCTTCCCGGCCAAGCAGGGCCTCAATCATGCCGCGGTCCGTTCCCCCGCCGCCAGCAAAGGCAACAATCCCACCGCCAGCCATCTCTTCCTGCGGCAGGTTGGATGGCAACGTTGCCACTCCTTGGTCAGCCTGAGCCTGCTGCATCACCTGCTGGGCAATGGGCGGCTGTTGCGGAGCGGGGGCGGCAGGAGGCATGGCCGCTTTGGCCATCTTCTGGTTCAGCTCGCTGATCAGCGGGATGCCAACGTAAGACGGCAGCGTGCCATTCTGCACGGCCTGGCTCAGACTGCGCTGGGCAGCCTTGATCTGATCCGGCGTGCGAGCCATCTCGGCAATGGCATAGGCGCGCTCTTTAAGTCCAGCTTGGATGCTCATGCCAGTTCCTTAGCTTTTCATTGCGTTATACAGGCCAAGACCTGCGATGCCGTCGTCCATGCGCTTCTTCTCGAAGTCCTTGGGTAGACCGCCCTTTTTACCAAATGCACCCAGCTTATTGAGCGCCAATCCAGTCACGCCCAGACCTGCCGCCTGGGACAAGTAGCTCGGCGGCGCCTGATACGACTGCGTCGTAGAAGCCTGCATGGGCAGACCGCGCAACTGAGCGTTCATGAACGCCAGCTGTTGCTGCGGATACTGCGTCTGCATTGCATAGTTCTGGATAGCCTGGTTCAGAACGTTTTGATCGTACGCTTGACGTGACGCGCCATACTGCGCCTGCGTTCCAAGAATTCCTTGCTGTGCTGCCAGTTGTTGCGTACCCAGATTGCCCAACTGACCGGCGCCTTGAATGGCCTGGCCATAACCCGCCTGCTGAGCGCCAACACCTTGCAGCCCAATCTGAGCGCCTTGCATACCAGCTTGAGCGCCTTGAATACCGGCTTGCTGTCCCTGAATACCTGTCTGGGCACCTTGAATACCTAGACCGGCGCCTTGCATACCGGCTTGAGCACCTTGAATACCGAGACCAGCGCCTTGCATGGCAGCTTGTTTGCCTTGTAGTCCAAGATTGGCGCCAAACTGTTGGGCCTGACGCGCTTGATCAAAAGCCGATTGCAGCCCGGTGGCTTGAATACCGCCCATCTGCGTGGCTAAATTGCGCTGGCGTTCTGCCTCCATGATGGCTTGACGACCGCCACCAAAAGCCCCGGCTTGCGTGGCTTGACCACGCTGTTGTGCGCCCAGAATATCCGACGCACGCTGTGCTTCGCGTTGCTGTACACCCACCACGTTTTGCATGTATGGGGACATATACGCTTGCGTGGCGTAGGGGTCAGTTGCCTGTTGTGCGTACTGTGCTCCTGCTTGTCCAGCTTCGGCCCCGTATTGCATGCCTTGTAGGCCTGCTTGCGCCCCCATGCCACCGTAGCCCATGCCTTGACGCCCCGCTTGTGCGCCCATGCCGCCGTACATACCAGCTCGCTGTCCTGCTTGCGCCCCCATGCCACCGTACTGAGCACCAAGACCGCCGTACTGACCCGCTTGTCCTGCGGTTCCAAGAGCGCCCATGATGCCAGCCCCAGCCACGTCCGTGGCTTGGCCGTACTGACCTGGAACTTGGAGGTTTGCCGCTCCTTGGTATGCTTGGTTTTGCAACGGATCAAACGGAGCGTAAGCAGAGCGAGCGGCCGTCATCTCTCCCGGTCCCAAACCTCTAAGCATCGGATTTCCGCTGGCATCAACCTCCCCTGAAGCTGAACCAAACGCTTGGTACGGCTTAACGCTAGTAATCTGCGTGGTGCCGTCGGGTCCGGGGGCGGTATTAAACAGCTGCTGCTGGGTAGCGCCCAACATTGTCTCTACATACGGACGAGCGTATTCAGGAATGTTAGAGGTGTTGGTTGTGCTTTGAGTCGGCGCCCCACCTCCGCCGCCACTTCCGCCACCACCATACACAATCCGGCCGCCCTCCTTGCGAGTGACGCAATCTCCCAATGTCTCGCCCATGGCGTAGAGTTGTCGGCGTGAATAGCTCATAATTTGATCCTCATCACATGATGGGTTTCTTCCATACCCATCTTTTTGTACATCGGGACTAGCTCATCGCGACACCAGCATTGCGCCTTGGTAGCCCCATATGCCTTCATCCATTCTTTGGCATGCTCAAAAATGTGCTGCCTGACTATCCCCTTGCCGCCCATCAAATTCACATGGGCTACCCGTTCACGCGGATAGTCAATAAAGTCAACTGTCGCAGCACCCGTTATCCCGACTTCCAGCTCTTCCCAAACCAGCAAAAATGTCTTGCCAGTCCGAACCGAGTACTCCACCTGTTCAATCGTGATTGCTTCAGGATCTATATCAATCGCCTTTTGCAACAGTGGGGCTGCAATTGGCCACACCTTCGGCAGATGAATAGGTAGTACTTGGTGAAGCGGCATGTTTAAGCAGGTAGATATTTACGAGGGTTAATCTCTCTACCCTGCTTCTTTGTTCCTGTTCTGGCTTTACGAACCTTGTCCATCATGCTGTACAGGTGCTTGGCGCCTGCGTCAGTGGAGCCGTTGCCAAGGCCAGAGACTACGTCGGCCGGCACAACAAACTCACCGTCAGCTAGGCGGGCAGGCTGTTTGCCAGAGATAGTAGCGGGGATGTTGTCCGACATACCGTCACCCGGGCCTTTGAGCAGACGTCCGCCATCAGAGTAGCCGCCCAGGTTGGCAATGCCGCCACCTGCCATGCGCTCGGCGCCCGTCATCATGTCCACATTAGCGTCATCAGCTCCTGCCACAACATTGCGGGACACGGGGGTCTGCCAGGGCGTAGCGTAGGCCCCTTGTCGAATGTCTGCCTGGGGGTAGCCGGTGTTGGCACCCAACGCGTTCTCGCGAGACATTTCTTCCACCGGACCGCCAGCAGCATAGGGTTTGTACGTATAAGGGGTGTACGTATTGGGGTTGTACGTAAACTTAGATAAAGGACCGGAGTATCCGGGAGGCGCATAAGCAGCAGTTGGCTTGCCAAGATATTTTGCAGCAGCCAATCCAGCACTACCGTACTTTATAAAAGGATCTGAGTTTTTCCAAGCATCATAGCCCCTGGAAAGCAGGTTCATAATGCCGGGCGTTTCTGGAATTCTCCCGGTTGCCGCATCAAGCATACCCTCTACTGGCGGAATAGCGGCTCTTGGATCTCCTGGCGTAAATGGAACTTCTGCAGCCCCAAGATCCATACCCCATCCCGCTTCACCAGGACCAGCAACACCACGGGCCAGAGCATCAGAAACGCCCGCATTTCCAAGAGATGCCAGTTGCGTCCCCGGATATTGCCCGGCGCCCTGCGCGAGCTGACTCATGGCGGTTTGATATTGAGCAGGAATTTGCTGAGCAAAGTTACCAGCCTGCAATCCTTGACTGGCAACGTTGCCAGCACCTTGGGCGGCCTGTATCAGGGCTGGATCGCCCATCTGCCCAGCGCCAAGAATGGAAGAGGCAGAAGGAACAGCGCCCGCATTAGCCGCTTGCGCAAATTGAGCTGCAATCTCGGGATTGACTACAGCAGTTTCTGCAAGGGCAGTTTGAAAAGCGGGGGATAAAGCCCCCAAGCCACCGGCCAAACCAGCGCCCGTAGTGAGCCCCGCACCAGTGCCAAGACCAAGACCGGCAACGCCAGCGCCCTCAAGCGCAGAGACTCCTGCCATGCCTTCAAGAAAACCACCAGCACCTGCAGCAGTTCCGGCAACCTCTGCTGCGCCTAATGCTTCTGCCGCTAGGGCGGCTTCACCAACTCCACCACCAGCCATGGTGTTCTCCTAAAAAGTTGTCAAATCGTACCATTTTCAGATCTTCGACACAAACGTCGCCGTGAAGATCACGGACGGTATTGCCGGGCGTGTAGGGGTAGCCGCCACGGGCTCTGACTGGATAAATGCGTCAGTATTTGTGGTGTGCCACTGTAAGCTGACGTTGTCCCCTGCGGCCATATCAACAAGCAAGTTCACCGTACCTACCGCATAGAACGGCGTTGCTGGGTTCTTACGGGCGGCCATACCAATCCGGGTGTTGGAGCGCGGTATGTTGGTGCCGTTATAAAGAAACCAAACGTCGATGGATTCCGTGGAGTTGGCCAGGTTGGCGCACTGAATACTGTACTGAAAGTTATACCGCCCCGCTTTGGCAGTAGTTACTTGATACCCGCTTACCAACGAAACGTAGTTAGACGCGTCGGTGTCAGTAAACGTAATATCGTAAGCCGCTGTGGTGCTGGCTGCCGTTTGTGAAGCCGAAGATGAAAACGCCCCGTTGGGGAAATAAATGGCCGACCCATCATTGATGGGGGACAATGCGGTTGTACGCAGCTGGCTGTTAAAGCTGTCCAGTTGATTGAAGTACAGGCGCAGGATGTTGGTGTACTGATCCATAAACCGCTGGTCGTACTCGACCGGGGCGGCTGCCAGACGCGGAGCAACGAACCTGTTGAGGTCTTGCTCGGTATAAACAAACAAGTTGCTCATCGACGACCATCCGGGCGCACATCCATACGCGGGGTTCCCAGCTGCCAGGCCACACCAAGTTCAGTGGACTCCACGCGAAACGCCATCTGACGACCACGCAGACGGACATAAACCTGCTCGGTGAACTGCTGCACGTTGTAGGACTGCTGGCCCGCGTAGTTCTGCGTGCTCTTGACCGCCGGGTTGTCCGACGTGCCGTAGTTGGTGCCGGGGAACTGCCGTGGGCGCACAGTAAAGTTGGCCTGGGGTTTGTTGACGTTCGAGCCATCAAACGTGATGTCGGGGATCATGCGCCACACAAAACCAAAGTTGTGGCCGTCGCCAATATCAAAGTCCGAGGACTGCACGTAGGCAGTGATAGGCGAAGCGGGATTAGTCGTGCCGTCGTCGTTGCCGGTTTCGTGGTACACCAGCTGGCCGTTTGACCCAGCGTAGGGAGTGGCCATCGGCTGCGAGCGCAGCGGGCTATCTAGCCAAGAACTGCGAGCCAGCGTGCCGTAATACCAAGTGCGCTCCAGGTAGTTGTAGACAACGTACTTGTCTATCGTGGAAGAAGAAGCAGAGCAATAAAACCACCAGATTTCGTTGTAACCCTCATTGGTTCCGGCAAACGCCTGGAAGCCCTGCGTGGTATTGATGTCGTCATAGACGTACTGACGCAAGGTGCATGGAAGGGTTTCCACTCGACCGGAGTACATGTAGAACTTGTCGACACCCATCCAGTACGTAATGTTGTTGACTGTAGCAACGCAGTTGGGGCCCAGGATAGAGATGTTGTCTCCCATGATTTGAACACCCCAGACGTACGGGGCTCCAAGATACTGCATGGAATAAATGGCTGCATCGGTCAACACCAACACTTCCTGACGAGTCTGAATGGCCGTAATAATTTGCGACCCCCGGCTCAGTCGATAGCTACCCGCTTGGTTGGTAATGGACGGCGTCCACACATTGGGGCTTTCTTGGTCGGACCAGCGCACTAGCATCGGGTCTTGCGCGGTCGATCCGTAGTCGTTAACGCCAAACGCCAAGATAAAGCGAGAAGCGTCAGACACCATGACGTAGTTACAAACGACCGGCGCATCAGCCACAAACATCAGCGAAGTGCCGCCAGTTGTGCCGCTCATAACAACCGGCGTAAGTAAATCCACGGTAGACGATAGTGTGTAGACCAGCGGGGTAGCGGTTTCTACTAGATAGTACGTGGTGTTTGCGGTTACCCCAGTCGGAAGCGTTCCGTTTGTCGTGAAGTAAACGCCTGTGCCCTCAGCCAGATAACTAGCCAGCGTAACCTCAGAAGCCCCAATGCTAAAAGTCACCGTCTGCTGGGTGAGCGGCACAGCCCGGTTAAACTGCGTGGGCACAACAGTATTGAACGCCCAGTAGTAGATTGGGCCGCCACGCGGGTTGGCGATCAGGTCTTGGCCAAAATTAGACTGGCTCCATGTGCGCAACTGAACACTGATCCCAGACGCAGCTTCATCACCCCAGCCTGTGTTTGTGCCGGGTGCAGCCACAACACCGCCCCACGTACCAGCACCCCAACCGTTAACGGCGCCAAACACACTGGGGCCCGTAGCAATCTGGTAGTACGCAATCGTAAGCGATCCGCCGTTTCCAACGTCGCTGGCATTAGCTGCAACGCTGGCTGTAATACTGTAGGTGCTGGGAGAAAGATAGGTTACCTGAAACTCACTGTTGAGGACGGCTGCCGTGATATTGCCGCCCAGCGATACCGCCCCGGTGAACGTCACGAAGTCACCCGTGTTGCCGCCCCAGCCTGAGTTAGTGACAACAATTGTGGTTGAGCCAGACGTAGCGGCAAAGGTTACCTGGCCTGCCACCGTGGTGGCCCGAAGCGGCGTCACATCGTTGATGTCCCCGCCAGTCCCGTTCTGGATATAGAGTTTTGAGTTTGTCGCAAGGCTCAGCAGGTTGAACCCGTTCAGGGACACCCAGTTCCACATGGATCGGCAGATACCCCAGAACATACCGGTAGGCGGCACGGCGGGCTCGGTAACTACGCCAGCATCCTTGACCCAGCCACCAATCTTCTCGGGGTAGCCGGAACGGAAGCGCACCTTGTCGGACTCAAACCAACCGCCCTCGTTGGCCAACGTGGTTGATTCCCGGTTGACACCCGGTCGGAACTGAAGTTTCTGTAAGGGCATCTGGACTCCTACGACATGAACAGGGCGTGCTCGTCGAGTCGACGTTTTTGTAACCCTTTCAGTATTTTGCCACCAGCCATGCAGTACTTCAATAGTTCCTGTCCTGCGCCTTCTTTGTCCCCCCGATTGAGCTTCTGACGAAGCGTCGAACGCTGGAGTGTTCCAAGACCGACGTTAAAACTGAAAGACACAAGAGCGTCAAACATGCCTTGTGTAAGAGGAGCAGTGATGTAGGTGTGAACCCCTCGCTCAAAGCGAGCCAGATCTGCGCGAAGTATTCCATCGATCTCGTCCATTTCAAACGTTCTGAAGTCCTCGATCTTCAAGGCAAACCCATCCCGCTGGTCAATGGGCAACTTCCCCTGCTCCGGGTACAACACATGTCCAACGCCGATTGTCCAGAGCTTGGCTGGGCAACGGTAAGGCTTTTGTCTTACACCCTCATGGTGCTTGATCATGGCCACAGCTTTGGGGCTGACGTTCATTTGCCGAATGCCCGACCGCCAAAGTGGAACGCAATAATGCTGGCAAAGAGCGCCTGGGTCTCGTCATCCCACAACTGGTCGGCCATGTCTTGGAACCCAACGCCGGTGCTTAGGCCGTGGTAAACCAAGGCGCAGTCAATACCAACCAGCAGGAAGAAGAAACCATAGGTAATAGCTGGGCGCACGCTGGCCCGGAAGTTTTTCATCCACTGGCTAGTGCCCTCGTTTAAAGCCGTGTCATGGGCGTAGATGGCCTGCATCTCAGCTTGCTGGGCGGCAATCATGGAGACCTTTTCGTTGGACTTGGTCTCAATCTCAAGCTGCTGGGTGTGTATGTTCTCAACCCGCTCCTGGGCCTCAAACCCCAGCTTGCGCATCTCAAGCTCCCGGGCGATCTGCATCTGGGCCAGCTCCAGCTCATGCTTCTTGTCGCTGCGGTCTTGGAAGAAGTCCAGAATCTTGGGCAGGCCTCCCATCAGGAAGGAGATCAGGGTAGAAAATAGTGTCAGCATTAGTAACTCTTTTTGGTTAACATTGATGAAGCGATGAGCAGCATGGACTGGGCGTCCTCTACGCTCTCAGGTCGATCTTTGTACCCGACGGTAATTTGACCGATGAAACGTGTTGCGTCGGGTGGTACAGAGATACGACAACCGTAGGTGACACCAGCCTCGACGTACCACAGGCCGACTTCGCTTTGTGGCTTTGCGTAATCACTGCATGGCGTCTCTCCTGCCATAAGTTTGACAACGTCTGCGTTATTGTTGGGATTCTGGGTAAAGAGACCGACATCGATGCCCTCCATGCGCTTGTCGCGCCCTTCCTTTGTATACGCCCGGTACAAGACCCGGGTGCCAAATAACGGGTTTACCTTGAAGATGGCCACAGTCTGTGCACCACCGTACTTGAAGAGGATTGCTGCGGCGTCGTCCGCCCGGGACTCATTGATGCTGGGTAGCTTCTGGCTTTCTTTGTAGGCCCCAACCAGCAGCTCTTGGTTGCTGTAAACAAACCAAGCGCAGAACCCAAAGACGAACATGACCAAGAGGGCGATGAGCTTGAACGGACTATCCACATACGTCAGTATGCGATCTAACACTCCCAGCGTTTTGTCCTGCTCGCTCACCTGTCGCACCTTTCAATCAGTTGTCGGTACTTGCCGATTTTCTGCGTGATCCGCTCGTTCTCCAACCTGAGCTTGTGCATGTCGATGTACATAAACATCATCACCGGCAACATGATGGCGAACAGAAACGCCATGATCGTCATACCAACCAAACCCCCAATCGGTTCTTCTGGTGCAACATCACTGACCAGATTAGAGCGACCAGATACGCCAGCATTACCAGAACGATTACCACCTCCAGGGCCACCTCTTGCATTTGATCTAGCTTGACCCTGCGTTGCCATTCCAGCTCCCTTTGCATCTGCTCGGCTAGTTCTAAATCCCTTTCATGTTCTTGCTCCAGCCTGAACAGCGTCTGCTCAAAGTCAGCCCAGAACCCACCTGGCAATCCTAGCTCGTAGATGATCATGTTGCGAAGCTGCTCATACTGCTGCTTCAGCTCCATCTTGCGAGCCACCTCCTCAAACGCCAGAACCTGCAAGGACTTGTCCTTGGGTGGGTTCTTCTTGACCTCTAGCTCCGCCTTCTTTAACGTCTGCGTGTGCTCAAGTACCTTTCCTACATGGTGGGTGACTTGGCTCGTCAGGTCTGCTACTTCTTTGCCAGCTGCTTGAGCTTCCTTGACCAGCGCACACAGCTTTCTGACACCAGAGATAGCGCCAGAGACCATCGTGAACGCAGTGACAGGGTCCACATTAGTAGAGACCCTCTTTGAAGATGTTCACAAACACCGTGCCGTCCTCAAGCGCCTCGATCTCGTGCAAGATGTTGGCGGGAAGGTCAAGCGGCTGGGTTTCCGCATTCATCACGATCTCTTTGCCCTTAACGCGGATAACACAGGAACCTGCCTGGCACACATTTGCGTGGTTGAAAGAGTGCTGGTGCATTGGAAGCCCATCACCCTTGTCTGCGTGATAGACATTAAACACAGCCCCCGCATACACAAAATTGTGGTACGGGGTTATCTGCCTCATACGGTCTGAGTCCCGGTTGTTCCGGGGTAGGGAGCAGGAGGTGGCACGACAATAATTTGCTGCGTTGCAGTATCGTAATACCACTGATCCGCGACAACATCGTCCGCACAATCCACCCAAAACAACGGCGGGGCAACCTCAAACGCTTGGTCGATTACCTCCGCAACACGAGCCGAATTGGGTATGGTGACCAGTACGGGAAGATATTTAGGACCGGATGAGTCTGGATTTAACGTCCAACCCGTTATCTCTTGTACTTGCGTTGCTGGGTCAATCAATGCTTTTTTCATTTTTTCTCCTTAATACATAACAAACACGCCGCCACCGCCACCGCCCCCACCGCCACCGCCACTACCACCAGCTGCGCCCCCTGTTCCACCATTAGACGCACCGCCGTTTCCACCGCCAGCCCCACCAGCCCCACCAGCACCGCCAACGATCCCGTTAGACCCAGTAGAGCCTGGGCCAAATGAAGCACCACCACTGCCTGCCGGGTAACCACCAGGCTGTCCACCACCGCCACCACCACCACCAACGCCACCGCCGCCACCATTGCCAGGAACACCACCAGCACAAGGGTTAGAGGTACCCTGGCTACCGGTTGCTCCACCACCAATTAAACTATTGTAGAGAATATTTCTTCCTGTAATTAAAGACACACCAGAAAATGTAGCAGTACCGTCTGCTCCATTGGTGATGTAGCCGCCCCCGCCACCTCCAGTGCAGGATATATATGTACCAAAAGAAGACGTACCTCCTGTTGCCCCAGAAGTACTACCAGTCACCCCGCCGTTACCGCCACTACCAACAGTAACTGAAATAGTTGCCCCAGGAGTAAGACCGGATATATATGCGCTTCCAGTACCGGCATACCCGCCAGACCCCCCTGCACCACCGCCACCACCACCAAATACCGCAACCTGTATTTTTGTAATACCCGTTGGGACAGTAAACGTGCCGCTTGTGTAAAAAGCCTGAAAAGTAGCACCTGACGAGGTTGCAGTTGACGTAGCCGCAGTAGTCTGTACGGTCGCATCATTGAACGTAATTGACGTTCCGCTTACTGTGATTGCCATGCTCTATCTCCTTGATTACGGTGTGCCGCCAGCGATCACGTTGCTCAACGTGGTGAATACGCCAGCGGAAGTCATTGAGGCAATGGTTGTCGCCCCGTACTTAAAAATCAAATTACCACCGGACTCCTCAACGGTAAAGTTGGTCGTTGCTAGTTTAGTGGCGTTGGTTGCATTTGTGGCGTTGGTCGCGTTGGTCGCGTTAGTCGCGGATGTGGCGCTTGTTGCCGTTGCTGCGTTGCCGTTGATGCTGATTGACCACGTACCAGAAGCCCCAGTACCTGTGGCAGAGGGGGCGCCAACAGTAGCGTAGTCCACCGTACGAGCCGCCGATCCGTTGAACGAAGAACCCGCAGATGCTCCACCAGAAGAATTGAACGTAACCGAGTTTGCTACAGACCCGGCAGACCCTGTGGTGTTTTGGTTTAGTGTGGGCACATCCGCAACTTGAATTGCCGACATTACAACGTTTGTACCGTTACCGCGCAGGAACTGAGCGGAGGTTGTGGCTCCGGCCAAGGCGTTGATTGCTGTTTGCTGCGTTGTTTGACCCGTACCGCCGTTGGCAATAGCCAGGGTTCCAGTCAGGTTTGCGGCGTCAACCGAGTAGAAGTTAGTGCCGTCGCTGAACACTTGAACTTTTTTACTAGCAGGGATAGCCACCCCGGTTCCAGCAGCAGTCGTGTTGCCGATGACCGAGCTGTTGTAGATGGTCAGCGTGTAAGAACTGTTGTTCCAAATTATGTACTGCTTGGGGTTGGGCGGTGCGTACACGGCAAAGCTGGCTGCCGTTGTAGTCGTGAATGCCAGCGAAGCGTAGACAGCCTGGTTGGCTGACGCCGTTGCCGTAGACCCGCTGACATAAGTAAGCGCCTGATTGGCGCTAGTAACGGACACAGTCTGGAAACCCGTAATGGCAGGATCAATAACATACGACAACGTGTTGTTGGTCGTTGTGCCCCAGGTTCCCGGTTGGGCGCCGTTGGCGATCAGCTCGATCCGTAGATCAGGAGAGTAAGTAGACATGTTGTGTCCTTATCGAAAACGGGGGCCTCTCAGCCACATTGTTGCCGATTTACGCACTCCTGACGTAACCGGCACCACACGATGCTCCAAAAACGATGGAAACGCAATCACTGACCCCTTGACCAGCGGTGCGGTGTACTCGGAATATAGCCGAATCTGGAACTCTCCGCCAGCAAATTCGGCAGGATCATTAAGCAGACAGACAACCGTCAGCTTGCGGTCCAGGGGCAGCCCAGACAGGGGGAAAACATCCACGTGCCAGTTGTAATGCTGCTCCGGCCCGTACTCGGCAAACTGGATGTTCTCGTTGTCTGAGACGTAAAAATCCCACTTGCAGACCTGGTTGCCCTCAAAGGCGGTGTTTTTCAGGTAGATCTCCAGCCAATGGTTGGAGTCCGCAAAGTAAACGGTAGTGTTGCGGTGGATATGGTCTTGGACCTCCCCGTTGCTACCCATGGTGGCATCTTTGCTTGGCAGGGAAGAAAACTCCTCCACCGCCTTGTCGCAGATGTCGGCAGGGACAGTGCCCATGTACCAGATTGGGAGATGACTCATGGGGCGGGGGGTGTTGGGGTTGGTTGCGGCGGAGCCCACGGCGGCGTTACGTCTGTTATCGGATCGATTTTGTCCGCAATCTGTTTGGCAATCTGCGCGTTGACATGCTCTTCGTACATGCCGGTGACGACTGGTTGGACCCAGCTCAACACAATGGCCTCGGTCAGTTGGTCAAACGGCACGAAATCTGGCTGCGCAGGATCGGGCTGGAACGGTGTTGCGCCAGCAAAAGTGCCGGTGTTCCCATTCTCGTCAGTGCCTGTTTTAGTCCACTGCACGTTGACGACATAATTTGATAGCGGTCCAGCAGAGACTAAGACCTTCATGCCGGTTACTGCCCATGTATAAGTGACAGCCATTTTTACTCCTTATTTACTTTTGCTTCCAGCGCAGTCAACCGCTCATCAATTTCCTTGATGGCCTCAACCAACAGCGCCGACATTTCACCGTAGGCAATACTGTACCGAGTTTCCTCGCTACCGCCGACAACCTCTGGAACGATTGGCAAAACATCTTGCGCCAACATACCCATGTGGCGTTTGGTTTTATCTTCCAGGTCCGTGCGGGTGTAGGTACAACCGGCAAGTTGCTTAACCTTTTCCAGCGCGTTGCGGATTGGTTCAATGTTGTCTTTGACGCGCTCGTCAGAATCAGACCGCACAGAAGTTGCGGACTGGAGATAGTAAACATATGAGGTGCTATTTGGATCAACATAGTACCCGGTGTTATCACTGTCGTAGAAAATGGGTGCTCTAAAACTTCCATAAGCCTGTACATAATTTCCCGTATTTATGGATAACGCTACGGTTCCAGTACCTGATATGTCTGCACTAGACCCGTTTACCCAAAAATAAAACCCAGAGGCGGCGACAGAATAATCTACCCCAATACCAGAAAACTTAGTGCCGTTGGAACCAAATACAATAACTGGAAATGTGGACGCAAGATATAAATTGCGGTTCCAACCACCCGTCATGGAAGCGCCGCCATTATTTGTCAGCGTACCGTTAAGATTAGAACCACTTGCCGGGTCTACGTAATATCCGGTGTTGTCGCTGTCGTAGAAAAGAGGTGCTCTCAAACTGCCCAAAGACTGGGTATAAGCACTCGTAACAGCAAGAACTGATCCACTTCCTGTTGCAGTGCCGTTTGGATGAAGCCCAATAGTATCTATGCCTGCAAGTCCCGAACTTCCCTGAAAATAACTCAGACCATACGCAGTTGCGTTACCAAAACACCAAATTGGGTTTCTTGTGCTTACGTAGTAAACATCATTACGGAAACCGGTGTTACCGCTAGAGGTAACAACTCCGGCCATGGTTAAGTTGCCAGACATATCCATCTGAAGGCGGTTTGCACTGGCTGACCATCCGCCAATCCTAAACACGTTGTCCGAATCCAGACCCATGTTGATGGCATAGTACCCACCTTTGTGGAACGACATAAATGCCGAATTATTTCCTGTGGAATAGGCCTGCAACGGAGGGTTGCTCAAACTTCCAGAGGTTGGCCCAAGGTTAGACTGAAAATAATTTAGGCCCGTCCAAGTATTGGTTGTGCCTAAAATAGACGCGCCGGATGGTCCTGTTGGGCCAGTGGGGCCGGTAGGTCCCGTGGGACCAGGGCCGCCGGTAGGCCCCGTGGGGCCTGTAGGTCCAGGAGAACCCGTGGGGCCGGTGGCACCCGTAGGACCAGTAGGCCCGGTAGGCCCGGTAGGTCCAGTAGCGCCTTGCGCTCCTGTAGAAGTAATGGCCCACGAAGCAAACGTACCGGAACCGCCAGTCAGCGTCACGTTCACAGTCAGCGTGGTGCTGCTAAACGCCGTGATGTTGCCTTCCATGTAGTTGGAAACCGATGCCGTACTGAAAATACGGATGTACTGACCAACGGCAAATGCCGTAGCCGTAGATGCCAAATCGGTTGTAAACGTCTTGGAGCCCGTGGCAATAGCCACCGATGACGTCGATGTCATGGCGGTGTAGCCAAGACCCGTGGGGCCGGTAGGTCCCGTTGGTCCGGTCGGGCCGGATACGCCAGTAGCCCAAGTCCCATCACCACGCCAGAACGTAGTGGACGAAGCGCCCGTACCGCTGTTAAGGTTGGTAACCGGCAAATTGCCTGCAACGCCCGTCGCCAAAGGAACCTGGCCTGAACTGTTGACCAAAGCTCCGGTGGTTGCCAGGTTTGTAGCGTTTGTCATTCAATGTCCTCCACGGCGACCATGTACACCCAGTCACCCTCCAGCACGGGATCGCAGGGCACAAGGCGCTGCGTCTCGCTATCATACTCTCGGAACAGGTTTACGCGAACCAAATTGCGGTCACGCAGCTGCTCGTCCGTTGGGGGATACCACTCGCACAGCTCCCGGCAATCGGCCACCTTGGTCACAACTCCGTCAATTACTTCAGCTACTAGCATGGTCTACCTCAGAAAGTCGGGAAAGCGCCGCCCGGCGGCGTGAAGTTGGCGGTATATCGGGCCACGCCTTTAGTGATGCGCAGGTCATCAAGGTAACCGTTCCACGCGTACGTGTTTGTGCCGCCGTACCGACCAACGTATATAAACGAGCCTTGGTCAAGAAACGAGTTGGCCTGGCTGCTTTGCGTGACAGTCAGTGCGGTACCGTTTACATAGATTGCAATTGTGTTGCTGTTACGCACAACCGCCAGGTGGTACCAAGTGTTGATGCTGAACGCATACGTTGCCAGTGCCGCCGTTGAAGCCGATCCACCCAACTGAACCTCAAGGCCTGAAGAGGTTAGCGACACGTACTTTGACGATGTTGACGCATCATCGCTGACAATCATTTTGTAAACAGAACTGTTCTGCGCGACAGCCAGATACAGCCAAGTCTCAACCGTGAAGTTGCTGGCTGCCGGAATCGAGAACGTGCTGGTCTTTGGCAAAACAAGCCAGTCACCCGTGCCGTCCAAATAGACAGACCCCGTGCCGTACTTGACGATGCTGGTGCTGACCTGCGCGTTTCCAACCGTCTCCAAGTCGTTGATCGTCGTGTTGTCAAAGATGCCCGCGTTGGTTGCGTTGACCAACAACTGAGTATTGGTAATTGCGGTTACAGGGGCGGCGGGTGGCACGAAGGGGCCGGTGTAGACTGCCGTGCCCTTGACTAGACGGAAATTGGCAATATACCCAACCAAATTTCTTGTGGCATTGAAGTCAGCGCCAATGTATAAAGTTCCCACAAAGTTAGATGACTCTGTTGTTGATTGAGAAAAAGCCCCATTGATATAAAGAGACAATGTTGTGCCACTACGAACCAATGCAAAATGATTCCATTGCCCGGCGGCAGGCCAAGATGGATTTAATTTTACAGTTGCGTTATTAAAAATTTCTATCTTCGATGTTGCTGCTGTATAAAAAAACAACAAATTTGGCGTGGCAGAACCATAGCCAAACACCGTGTAATATCCTGTCGTTGGGTTTGCCGGCAGATAGTTCCAAAATTCAATTGTAAAATCACCTGCGCCTGGGTATAGATTGGTATTTGAAGCAGGGCCTACTAGATAATCCCCCGTGCCATCAAAGTATGCAGACCCGCCGTAGGTGGTCGTTGAATATGGCGTGGGGCCAGTTACCGTGTCGGTGAACGGGTTTGCGCGTCGGGGTGTTGCGTTGCCGTTCGCCGTGATGGTGAACGCGTTTGTGCTGTTGTCAATAAACGTGGTTGATTGACAGGTAAGCAACGAAGTCCCTGATATTGCAGTCAAAGGCGCAATTGGCGGTGTAAAGCCTGTGGTATAGACTGCCGTGCCTTTGACAAAACGGAAATTGGATATGCTTCCGTTAAGAAAGTTTGCCGCAGTAATGTTCCCGGCAATTCTAAGCGGCTGCGTTGTTCCAAAGTTGGCAGAAGAAGTAACTGAGCCGCTCGCTACCCCGTTAATATACGAGGTCAGTGTAGTTCCAGAGCGAACCCACGCAATATGATTCCACCTGCCTAACACGGCCGCGTTGGTTGATGTCAGCAGGTTTGCACTGTTGTAGTAAAACACCAAGTTGCCGCCCGTTGTCACATAGTCAGACGGCGTGATGTCTCCGCTGGTTGATCGAGTATCAAAACCAATTGGTGAGCTTGCAAAGGTTTTGTAGAAAGCCCAGTACTCAATAGTAAAGTCCCCCGTTCCAACACCAAATGCGGTGGCTGTTGACAAGCTCAAATAATCACCTGTACCATCAAAGTATCCGGAATAGCTTGCCGGAACCGTTTGATAGAGCGTAAACGGGGAGAACTTGGAGACCGATGTATCACCGTTGCGGGTGATAGTATAGTTTCCGGCGCCTTGATCAATAAAGCCGTTGTTGTTGCAGGTCAGCAGCCTTGTTTGTGTTGTCGCGAGAAGCGGGGTTGTTGGCGGCGTAAATGCAGCTGTGTAAAGTGCGGTTCCTGCAATTACACGGAAGTTTGAAATAAAACCAGTAATTGGTGCAGTTCCGGCACTAGATGCCCCTATAAATGTTGATCCGGCATTGCCTATCGTGCCGGTGATAGAAGTTGTACTTCCGGCCAACGCACCGTTAATAAAGCCGTACATGGTTGATCCAGATCGCGTTATGGCGAAATGGTTCCATGTATTGGCTGTTACTGTGGCGTTGGACAACGTAATAGTACCAACGCCAAAATATTCAAGGTTAATTGTACGAGACGTGTTTATTGCCGCATAAAAACGTCCTGTTGTTTCACTTCCAAATTGAGCTGGAAGAAACAATGCTGCGGTGCTTGTTGGGTATATCCAGCACTCATACGTAAAATCGCCTGTAATTGTTCCAATAGATGCAACAGTCAGATAATCACCAGAACCATCAAAATAATTGCTCCAGTTACCCGGGCCAACGTATGGGCTGAACGATCCCTGCGTCGTGTTGCCGTTACGGGTAACCGTAAAGTTGTTGGTGCTGCTGTCCAGGAATGTGTTGTTCTGGGCGCCGTTGGTTCCGTCGCCACTTAGCAGCAACGTGTTATTTTGAAAATACGGGTCCGCGCCAGATCCAGATGGCCAAGTTCCCGCCTGCTGGTAATACTGCGCCATGACGGGGTTCCAGAACCCGCCAGCACTTGAAGCGGACACCGTTGGAAGAACGGCGCGCACCACTCGACCAAGATATGCCGTCATTAGGAAATGTCCTCGTAGGAGATGCTAAACGTCAACGACGAACCCACTGCCGACGTAACGGTTATGGAAGTCCCCTCCATCAGATAGATGGCCGTCGACTTGTCCACGCAAACCATCGACGCATTGCCAGGAACGGAAACTTGGTACAGGACTGGGTACGACGTCCCGCCTGCCGGGGCTGATCCTTGAGCTACCGCGCCGTTGGTATAGATGGCAACTGTTGCGTTGCAAGCGGTTCCCGTGACGTTGGCTGCCACGATCTGGTTGATCTTGAACACCTTGCCTGAAGACGCGGCGTTTGGCAGCAACACAACAGCAGTTGTGCCGCTAGGCGTGAAGTATGTCGTTGTGCCGTAAATGGCCGATACGTTGACAATATTTGGGTTTGCCATGTGTGTCTCGCTTTAATAGCCAAAGATCATTGCCAGCGCAATGCTCTTGCCGGGGGTTACTGTGTTTGCTATGCCCAATGCTTGATATGCAACCGCCTGGACAACATCGCCAGAGGTACATGCAGGGATCGTAAACGTTGTCCCGTTTGTTGCCGTCACATCCGCCGATGCCAGCTTCACGCCGTTGCGGAACACGTCCAGATACCCCACCGTATAAGAAACCGTAAATGTGGTTTGCCCTGCGGTGGCAGTAAAGTCCGTTACCGTGCGGATAGTAGAACCAGCAGGCCCGGTCGGACCTGTTGGGCCCGTGGGGCCAGTCGGACCTGTTGGGCCAGTGGGACCAGGAGCACCAGTGGGGCCAGTGGGGCCAGGAGCCCCTGCCGGACCGGTGGGACCCGTCGGGCCAGTCGGACCTGTAGGACCAGAAACACCCGCAGCCCATGTACCGTCACCGCGCCAGAAAGTAGACGCCGATGCGCTCGTACCACTGTTAAGGTTGGTAACCGGCAAATTGCCCGTGACCTGTGTGGCCAAGTCAACCGACACCGTGGTATCAGATGCGCTGGTAATCTGACCTTGCGCGTTGACCGTAATAGTTGGGATCTGAGATGCGCCGCCGTACGTTGTGGCCGTCACGCCGGTATTGGCGATATTGAACGTAGTAGCCGGGCTGAGACTCAGGCCAGTGCCCGCGCTGTACACCTGAGCGCTGGAGATTTGAACAAAGTCAATTGATGTGGTTCCGAACGTGATCGTACCCACCGTGTTGCAAACGTACGTCTCACCAGCGCCGGTATTTCCGTTCGTCACAAAGAACGCATCGCCCTGCCCCAAAGAGTTAGGGCTGCTGGGCGCGTACGTATCCGCATCTGTTGCTCTGGTCAACACCCAGTTTGTGCCACCCGGATCAGGCGTTCCGACGGTGGTAACCGTGTACACACCGTTCTCGAAACCGTTTGTCTGGTTGTAGATCAAGACCCGCTTACCGATGGTCATCAGGATGCCGTCGATAGTCAGCGCCGCTTTTGTTCCCGCGTTGGTCAGCGTAGCCCCAACACCTACACCGGGACCGCCCGGCTGGTTATACGTGGCATTTAGGTTGCCCGCCGTGTTTGGCGACTCCACATAGACCGGGGAGTGGTAGTGCAAAGATGCTGCCGCCGTTGTGTCAACATACTGTTTGTTAACAATGTCCGTGCTGTTGGACGGCGTTGTGCTGATAGTGCCCGCAGTCAATGTGGCCGTGTTGGCCGTCACTGTGTCAAACGCAGACGGGGTGATGTACGTGCCAGCAGAGTTCAGATTAACCGAGCGCTCAGCTGGGTACGTGGAGAATACGTTCTTCTGCCCAGCACCAAACGAAACCTTGGCGCCGCCTGCGCTGGAAGCCAGAATCGTGTCACGGGTCAGGGTCGGACCGGTCGTGGAATACGTACCAATACCTACTTCCCAATCCCCAGCATTGGGGTCAAACGCAGTGTAGTAGGTGGTGTTGGTGTTGCCAATGGCAGAAAAAGCCTGGTAGGAGAGGACAGCTCCGCCAAGGGTAAAGTCGCTTGTACCCGTTGTCGTGGTCGTTTCTTGGACCCGGTCTTTTAGAACTAAAGCCATCGTTTATCCTCAACACTTCTCTGTCACAACAAGATCCCACTCGGCATCTTGGCTGTTTTGGATAGCCTGCCAACTGGACGCTTGTGCGGACTGAATCACTGCCCAGCTTGCATTCTGGGTGGTGTCAATTATCGTCCAATTGCCGACGCAGACATTGCCCACTATACCCACCGCCTGCACCCCGGTCAAGTCGTTGATGTGGATAACTCCCATCGTTCCAACTTCACCCGTGGCTTGTACTCCGGTTAGGCCAACAGTAATGTTTGCAGTAACTGTACCCACCTGCCCTGTGGCTTCAACACCAGTCAGCGGATCAAGCGTATGGGACGGACTAACCGTTCCAACTTGACCAGTTGCCTCGACCCCAACCAGCGGTATCTCTGGCACAGGAACCATAGTCCCAACTGCCGTATACGCAACAGCCGGGTTGTGGTTCTGAGCACCACCCCAAGCCACGTCATAGTAACCAGAACTGCTGGTGTCACCGCCCCAAGTTACGTTACCCCAGCCAATATCGTCGCCGGTGTAAAGGGCTACCTCGTGGATGTTTCCAACCGTGCCCACAAACCCGTAAGCAACATCACCCTCGGGGAACGGAATAACACCCGGTGTAACACTACCAACACCGCCCGTGGCGGACACGCCCGGGCCAAGCAGCTGGCCGCCAACAACGTTGCCAACTGCTGTATCAATCTGACTTGCGCCAGGAGAACCGCCCCACGGCTCAACACCCCAACCGTACGCGCCCCAGCCTTCTATCAAGGCTACGGTATGGATAACGCCCAGAATGCCGACCTGGCCATACGCAACCTGGCCATCTGCAACGTAGGAGAACTCAACCGTGCCAACGGACCCAGTAGCCTCGTTGCCAGTAATTGCCTCGCTGCGAGAGTAGACAACCGTACCGACGGCGCCCGTAGAGACAACGCCCGTGATAGCAATCTCACGGTCGCCCAAGGCAACACTGCCAGCCTCACCTGTGGCAAAAACACCGTCAATTTGGAAGCCCGGGATCAAGTCTCCGACGGCGCCAATGGCAACGTTGCCATTGATGGCCACCTCGATCTCAGACAGGACCGCACCAACCTGCCCAAAAACCACGTCTGGCTGAAGACCCTGCGCGTAGGAGATGTCCCCAACTTCACCCGTGGCCTCAACACCGGTCAGCTCAATCTCTCGGTCACCGATGCCAAGGTCGCCAACCTCGCCGGTCAGCTCCACGCCGTCCAGAACTTGGGTGGCGATCATCTCGCCTTGCTCAACCGTAGCCTCAACGCCGGAGATTTCGATCTCACGGTCGCCCAACGCCAGGTCGCCTACCTCGCCTGTGGCTTCAACTCCGTCGAGTACTTGCGTGGCCTCAACACCCCCAACCTCACCAACGGCCTCAACCCCGGTAATGGCAACTTCAGTCTCAGGGAACGTCTGGGTAACAGCGCCGGTTGCCTCAACACCCGTCAGCTCATAGGCGGGTTCAATGGCAACGTTGCCAACCTCGCCGGTAGCCTCGACGCCTGAAATTTCTTGAGAGTATGAAACGTCTCCGACCTCGCCCGTGGCTTCAACGCCAGAGAGATCGATAGACAGCTCGGGAGCAACTCCCCCGACAAAGGCGTCTGCGTAGACGCCGGAAGGCTCAACGTCGGCTGCTACAGACGTAATACTGCCTACAGCCCCAGAAGCTGCAATTCCTGTGAGCGCAACAGTTTTATCGCCGCCCGCAAGAGATGCGAACGGCGCTGCTGCAAATGGGGCTATACCCAGCATGGCCCTCCCCTAAACCGGGGACGGCTTACGCCAGACGGATAAGCGCGGTCGTATTCGTGTTGGCAGGCATCGTCAAGGTGAAGGTGCCAGCCGTAATCGTTTGCGAACCGAAGGTGTGAACCGAAACAGCCTTGTTGCTCTGGGTCTGGTTATAGATCAGAACAGTGTCAAAAGCCGTGGTCAAGGTAACGCCGGTGTACACCAGGCTTGCGGACGGGGTCCAGTAAGCGGTGGTGCCCGAAGAGGTCGGGGGCGTAGCGTTGGTGACCGCAATACCACCGGCAGAGTAGCCGGGACCGGACACTTCACCAGAGGTGGTGTAAGCCGTGGTGCCTGCGCCCAAAGTGGCAGAAGTCAGGTACAGAGCACCGTAAAAGGTGTCAGCCGTACCGGATCCACGGGTGGGAGCGGTGCCAAAGTTGTGCGTTGCTGTTAGCAGCTCCGTCTTGAACGAAGTGCACATTGCCTGGGTATTTGCCATTTTTCAGTCCTTTCAACCGAGCATTGCGGCCATTCCGTCGGCCAGCACGTTTTTCTTCAATTCCACATGCACCGAGCGGTGCACCAACTCGCCGTCCAGCCAGAACTCAATCCAGCGTGTGAACTCGTTCTCATTATCGACGGAACCCTCACGCTTTTCAAGCAGGTTCTCGTCCATGTAACCTTTGGTGGTTTGTACCAGTGCCATGTCTTCTCCTTTAGACCAAGCGAATGATTGCCGACGTGTTAGTAGGCGCGGGAAATTCAACAACAAAAGAACTGTTAGACGTTTTTGTGGACCCAAAATCCAGCACACAAACAGCAGGATTTCCACCACCAGACTTGTAGATCAAAGCGCCTCTGGCGGTGATTGATCCAGTCCACGTTGCATTTGCAAATGAAATGTAGGCCACTGCATTGGGGCCATTCTGCGCGCCAACCGTAGGCACTTGGTTAACTACCAGCGTAGCACCGCCGGCAACATAGTTTCCACCAGAAGCTTCACCATCAGTCGTATAAGCAGTCGTGTCTGCGTTTAACGTTGCTGCATTGGTATACAAGGCAATCTTGAACGTGTCAGAACCAAAGTCGTACGTGCCATCCAGCACGCCAGTCTTAAACACGTTGCAGACGTAGTTGCCAGTAAAAGCCATTAACGGACTCCGCTATTCTGTGGCAACGGTGCCTGACGATACTGACCACTGCGGTAAGCATCGCTGCGCTCGAGGCCGTCACCCAGACGAGAGGCCATGGCCATGGCTTCCTTGTACTTGCCGTCGTACAGAGCAATCAGGTCCGCCTCACCCTTCATAAAGGTGTAGGCCTCAACCAGACAGCCGTACAGCAGCACGGTGTCAAAGTTATCGCCAATCCAAGACGTGCCTTGAGCATTGTTGACCTGCGTGATGGGTACAGAGAAATCTACCGTTGCAGTGCCGCCAAGGTACGTTGCATCCGCGGAAAGATTGTCAGCAACCGTATACAAGCATCCGGCGTTCTTGATGAAGATCTCATCCACTGCACCGCCCGTGACAACAATGTCTGCCACCGCGCCTTGGCCAGTACCGCCCGTGAGCGGCACGCCGTAGTACTTACCATTCGTGTAACCAGATCCGCCAACAATAACGCCTAGCGCGTTAATAGAGGACTGCACAATAGATTGGGGGTAGTAGTAGAAGTGCAGCTCAACGTCGTAGTTTTGATCAGGCGTTGGTCCAACAATAAAGGACAGCTCGTTAGTAATAGTGCTACCAGATACAGTGGGGCCAAATAACGCATAGTACTCAGGTGCTCCAACATCCAAGCTCGGATTTGGATAAGACTGTCGAATGAAGTTAACGTCTTTGTTGAGAAGGTACTTGTACTCGCCGTTAACAATGACGGCCAGTGAGTACGTGGAAAGATAATCGTCGGGCGCAGACAAGTAAGGATTTGACGCAGTCAAGTGACCGGTCATGTTTTTGCGCAGAGACGGAAACTGAACTGTGTTGTAGATGCGCTGCTCGGCCTGCTCAATGAAACGGTTGATCTGAGCATTGGGCCCAATCACCGTCCCATTGGACAGATACGTATCGGGAAACGCGTTTTCCGTATACGCCTGAATAGCAGAAACGAGTTCGCTGTAGTTCATGTCAAGCCATCGGACCGCGAGTCTTAATGCCTTTGGTGGCCGCGCCGTAACCACGCATGGTTTTCTCGCCATGCTTGTTATCAGCACCGTAGTTGCCTTTGCTCACGCCGCCAACAGACATGTTGTTCTCGTTGACGCCGTTGCCGCGCTTGGACACAACGTCAGGCGCTGCCTTGTGCATGTTCTCCATCGGCTGCTTGTACACGCCAATGTCGTTGCCACCACCAGGAGGATACTTAAAGCCGGTGTACGCGCTGGCGTCCTTGTTCTCCTTGGCGTGACCCAAAGGATACTTCTCGGCCTTCATCACCGGTGCAAAATCATTCTTGGCCATATCAACCTCCGCGGGAAGAGCCGCGCTGGTTCATGGCACGAGCCATGTTGCGACCATATTTTTTCATGTCCATGGAAGTAACGCCGCCCTTTTTCATGCCCTTGGCGTGCATGCGTTTTTCATGGGCTTTTACCTCTTTGTCGGCAATTGCCTTGACCTCTTTTTTGTCCATGTCCGACTCCTTACGTCGTTGCTACCGTTACTGTACCCAATTGTATGGTCAATGCCAAATAATTGGGGGTTAATCCATCATCATTTGCCCTCGAGCCACCCACCGGATTCCAACCCCATTGGATGATCCGGCTGCCGGCCTCCGGCGTACCAAACCCGTCGGTGCCCGTTCCGCCAGTGTCATTGGTCTGCAAACCGCTAGAACCGGACAGGTAATAGCTCAAATCCGGGCGCGGCTCCCGCACAGCCTGCGGGTCATTGACCGGGTACATACCAATCTGCAGCTGCGGCTGGTCTTCTTCCCAGCACTCCGGGCAAACCTTGATACTGACCTGGCGGGTCTTGATTGTCAGCTTACGCAGCTCTTTCAGCATGTACCGCTGGGCACAGCGGTCACACTCTGCAATTGCGTATTTGGCTGACGCAAACCGATTAGGCATAGAACATGTTCCTCGGCACGTAACGGTCCGGCGCCTTGTCGCGGTCCTCGGTCGAGGCGAGCATCCACTGCTCCTCATATTCCTGCTTGAGCATCGGCATCCGTGGCAACGCTTCCGGCAGCTTCTGGGACAGGTAAAAAGCCAAGCCGGCCACCATACAGGGGATTAGACGGAACGGGATGTCCTGCACGTTTACGCCACTGCCAGCGTCCTGCATACGGCGCATCCGGTAGTAGACCAGCGTGTACTGGTCGCCAGGGGCGGACGGGGCCGGATAGACGTTGATCGACGACAGGTTGTTAGCCTTAATTGCGGCGTTGTTTGAGTGAGAAGCGGCGGTTGTGCCGTTCTGCCCGCGGAAACAGTTCTGCAGCTGGTTGCCCACAATGTTTTGGTAGGCAATCGTCTCGTTGTCGATATTGATGAACCCGGACGTAGTCAAAGCTGATGCGTTATTGACCGTGATCGTGGTATCAGCCGCTTGGATATTGCCGTTCAAGGTGGCCGACGTGGCGTTTACTTGCCCCGTCTGGCGGTTAATCCAAGCCTGGACCGGGCGGCCTTGGGCGTACTTGTTGGGGATGGCCGTCCATGTGGGCTCAGATATGCGCGAAATGGTCACGTCTGACTGGCCGGAGGTGCCGTTGTTAATACGGGTCACCATGTCCAGAACGTCGATTGTGTCGTTCGGGATCAGGTATTGGTACTGATTGGTATTGAGGACAATCTGCTGCTGCTCGATGGTCCACAGGTTAATACCCCGGTTTGCCCACTCAATCGTGAGCATGTTCAGCGAGCGGCGAGCTGTACGGAAGTTGTAGCCCGTACGCATCTCTGAGCCGCAGCGCTCAAATGCATCCTCAATCAGTTCGTTGAGGTCAAGGTTAAATGCGGATAAACCGGAGGTGGTTGCCATTTAGACCATCTTTCCGCGAGTCTTGCCTCGCTGCGCAATGCCATCGCCACGCTTGGATGCAGAAGACTGCTTGGGCTTTGAAGAGCGTACCTTGCCGCCTTTTTTCATCATCATCATGGCCGCCGTCATAGCCGCTCTCTCAGGGTTATCACCAATGTAACGCGCAACCCCTTTGAGAGTTCCGTCTGGATCATTCAACGCATTACCCAGCGCATTTCCTGCCGTGTTGATGGCCGCGCCAGGATCCTGAATGATGTTGCCTACCGTGTTTACGGCAGCGTTGGCGGTATTTGCAAGATCATTAAAAACGCCCATTATCTGTACCTCGCGGTCTTCTGAGCAATACCTTTGGGTTGAGCCACAAACTGCTTGCCTGCTTTTTTGCCGGCCCGCTTTGCACGGGTTGTGGCAGCATACTCTGCAGAGGTCAAGGACTTGATAGCCGCCTCTGGCAAGTATCGCTCACCCGTCTTTGACGACGGCTTTCCAGACTTGGTGCGCCATTTCTGGGCTCCCCAGTCTTTGAGCGACTGCTGCGGACTTTTCACTTGTAGCCCCCGCCTTTTGCCTTGTACTGCTTTGCCAACAACTGCGCTTTGCGCGCCGACCACTGACCAGCACCAGTACCCTGCACAGCTCGAGACTTGATGGACTCAAACAGCGACTTGCGCATACCAGGCTTGGTGTAGTTGCCGGCCTCATTAACCTTTGACTTTACCTTTCCGCCCTCGGCGTACTGGGTAAAATCCGTGTCGTCGCGGCGAGCCTTGCGCTTACCGCTGGGCATCTTGCTGGGCATTATGGCGCCCATGCCGCGACTGGCCATCATTTCTTGTACATCCCACCACCGCACATGGCGATGATCGTGCCACGGGTTTTGCCCTTTATGGCAATACCGTCAGCGCGCTTAGAAGCAGAAGAAACAGAGCCACCCTTTTTCATGCCGGTAGCTTTGTTGTACGCCTTCTCGGCAGCAGCAGCTTCTCGAGCATCCATGATGTCACGCTCCATGTCGTAACGCTGCTTGGGCGTAACGTAGTCCTCATCAGACTGATCCGTGCGTTGGGGATTTACAAAGCCACGACCTGCGCCAGCAGATCTTTTAGCCCGGGCGGGAAGGGACGGGATGCCTCCCCCAAGAGCCCTGTCTGGAACCATGTTTCCTTCAGCCATGATGGCCTCCTTGAATTAGCAGGCTTTGCCGCCCTTGGACATCTTGATCATCGTGCCCTTGGTCTTGCCCTTGATGGCAACGCCGTCGCGGCTGGGGGCTGCAGTCTTGACCTTGCCCATGGCAGAAGGCTTAACAGAGCCACCCTTTTTCATGCCCTTCATCTCGGCCATCTCGTGCTTGACCATAGACTTGGGAGCGCCCTTGGCTTTCATAAAGCCAACTTCTTTTTTCATCATTGCCTTAGATTCTTTCATATCACCACCTTTTGAGAAAAGAGCCGATTTCCCATGGTGAGTCTTCGGCAGATTGATACCAGCGTTGCCGCCGGAACGAAACTTTTTACCTTTGTCAGCTTCAGAAAACTCTTTGCCAACAGATTGAGGAACCCCGACCTTCTTCGCAAAAGCCGGGCTATGCGCCACGGCCTCCATGAAGTTGTGCTGCTTACGGCTAACTGAGGGCACTTCTTTGCTCCCGAATAAACAAGTCAATCTTGTCGTTCAGCTTGTCGAACCGACTGTCGATATGGGCGACTATCTTGTCTATCTCCGCCTGTGTCACATTGTCGCGCGCAATCTCCTCCCTGGTCCTGTTGAGCAGGATCTGGATTCGTTGCAACTCGGCTGACTTTTCCCTCAGATTCCAACTGAGTAACCCGATGAATGTAGTCAGCAAGACGTTCCACAGCATCATCTCCATGTTAGCAATTCCATGCTCGCAAAGATTTATTGATACGACTGTTCGGGTCTTTGGCAGTCTTGGCGCTCGTGAGCTTCTTCTTCATGCCCTCCATACGGGCGCAAAAAGAGTCTCGGCGTTTGCCGCCCTCTGGCTGCGGAGGCTTGAGGTTCATCCCCTGCTTTTTGGCAGAGGCTCGCCCCTTGGCGTTCAAGCCGCCTTTGGGGTTCTTGCCTTCCTTGCGTTGCCATGCGGGCGACTTAGCCATACACAACCGCTGCAGTAGCGTTAGACACAGCGCAGTACATGGATGTATTGCACCTAATGCCGTCACCTGGGAATGGCACATTCAACACCCCGGCAACTGCGGGGGCAGTGAAAGACCAAACAGTGGTTCCACCAGAACCACCATCTTTGATAGCGACGGTGCCCCCCGACGCAAAGGAGATCGTGATCCCCTTCAATCGAGTAGGGCCAGCATAGACATCACCGCTAACGGAGATTGGCGTGCTCTTTACGTCAAATTGGATTGCCATGATTGGCTCCTAATTAGACGTTCTGCTGGCCGACCAGAGGATCTGCAACGAAGTACGTGATGTAGCCGCCAACAGTGCCAGCGCCAGAGGTGTCAATCGTCACGGTGACGTAAGCCATTTCAGACGTGGCGGCAAGCGTCAGGCCGGCGGTAACAACACCAGTTGCAGCAACCGACAGGTTGTTTGCAATAGCTGCACCAGTCACAGTACCGCTGGTGTAACCACGCGTGCCCAGATCGACAGAACCAGCGCCTGCGTCATTGATGGCAACAGAGAGAACCACCGCGCCAGCGGGGAGAATCAGCGCAGGAGCGCCAGCTGCGGAAGATACGGCAACGTTGGTGGGAGTAGCTGCGGCAGCGTTAGCAATGTAGAACTGAGCGGCCATAACGCCGGAACCACAGTAAGCGGTGCGAGTCTGATCGCCGCCGCCCGAACGCCAAATGCTTTGGGTGGTAGAGAGAGCCATTTCAATTGTCCTTACGTACAAGATCAGCGCATCAATCGGTACGTCGTCTGCCGGGTCAGTTTGATGCACCGGAAACCCCGGGCTTGGGTGCAATATACAGGAAAAGAAAAAGGGGCACAAGGCCCCTTTCTCGTACGTTGCAAAGAACCTATTAGGCGCCTTGCGAACCGTACATTCCCAGCGGGTCAGACCAGCCGAAGCTGTAACGCTCGCGGGACTTGTAGCGGACGTTGCCGGTGTCAAAGTCACCGTCCATCGACTGCTGCAGGGGCGTACGAACAAAGTGCTTCATGCCGTTCGGGACGTCCGTGGTCAGGAACCAGGCGTTCGGGTCGGTCAAGAAGTGGTTGATCGTGTAGCCTTCAGACACCGAGCCGTTGTTCTTCAGGGCGTTGATGTCGTTGTCGTTGGTACCAACGCGCAGCTCGGTCTCGAGCAGGCGGGTGGCAACGAACTGCAGCGCCGGGGGAACAACCAGCTTCTTGGGCTTGGCAGCGATCAACAGGCTACGTTCGTCAGTCCACAGGCTGATCTGGATAACGGCGGCTTCTAATGAAGTCTCGTTCAGGTCAGCAGGGGTGCTGGGAATGTTGCTGTTGGTACCACCAGACACCAGCGGGTGTGCGCTGGAGAACAGAGGAACGCCGTCGCCACCGTTGTAGCCGTTGGTAAAGCCATTGTTCAGAACAGCGGCTGCCTTGACTTGCTTGGTGTACGCCATCGAACGGGCCAGGGCCTTGGTGTAGCGAGCAGACAGGCTGTCGTACAGGTTGTCCTCGATGGCCTCTTCGGTCAGCGAGAAACCCATGGCAATGGTTTCGTGGGTGTAACGGGCGGTCCAAGCTTCCTGGCCATTGTCATAAGCAATGGCAGAGCCTTCGTTCTTCACCGGAGCGGCGGAGAAGCCAGACAGTTTGGTTTCCTCTTCAAACGAACGCTCGGAAGTCTCGGTTTCGTAGATCTCTTTGTGCTCTTCGCCGTACTTTGCATACTCCAGACCGAACAGGGCGTTCAGACCAGGGAGCAGCTCTTTCAGTAATTGTGCGCGTGAAATAGCCATTTTGTATTACTCCTTATCAGACGCCAGTGGTGTTGTTGTACTGGTGGAGATTGATCTTGACGATGATCTCCGGGAACACCACGTTGCCGCCGGTCGTGTAAGACGAGGCCGGAACGACGTCGATCACACGGATAGGCAGAGTGTTGGTGGTGTCTTGGCTACCAGCCAGAACGGACATGCCAGAGTCGCCGGTGGTGGTGTTACCCGTACCGGTGATGATGGACACGTTGGAGCCGATGGAATCAGCATAAGCGTAGTTAACCACGCTGCCGCTGTTGGTCACGACAACCTGGAAAGCTGCGTACGGATCATCAACGATGATAGCCAGCGCGTCCGTGATGGACGTGTTAGCAGGCCAGTACTGAGCAAACGTGGGTTGCTTGGTGATGGGGTTGGTGTAAGAACAGCCCATAAACACACCGGCGGGAGACCCCGTGGTGGTGCCTGCGAACTGAGCGACGGTTCCGCCAGCCGTGATGGAAACCAAGTCACCGAAGAAGATGGCGCCGGCAGTGTTGGCGATCGGAAGTTTCCGAGTTGCGCCAGCATAGGGCATACCGTCTAGACGGTTAATGGGTTTGAAACCATACGGAGCGGCTACTGTGGGATAAGCCATGTTTATAACTCCAAAACATTAAGAAGGTTTACCATAGCTAACCGAGGATTTCCGCTCTTTGAAGATCGGCATCCGGGCATCGCTTTGGCGCATCAGATTGTTATCCACAGCTTCCGTCTGATCTTGCGTCTGCTTGGCGTAATAGTCATTACGCTGCTTCACAAATTCAACCGGGGTTTTGCAGAGCAACAAACCGCCAATCTCAATACTATCTTTGTATCGACTGTTGGGATCAGCTAACAGTTGGAATTTGGGTTGTTCTTCCATTCGCACTGGCTCCCATCCCTCGCGTAGTTTGGCCGAGAGGTTACGGGGATCTGCCACGTTCAAAGTGGAAACGCGAATCCAACGGTATGAGTAGCCGGCCTCTTTGTCAGGCTCAGGCAAAGACTCAGGGAGTGCCCACTGCTGGGGACGCTCTGATACCGCACGCGTGTCAAATTCACGAGAAAGTCGTTTTTCAGCCATTTTGTGACTCCTTCAAAAACTCCTTCACATACTGCTCAGGAGATATGCCTAGTTTTTTGATCAAGGCCATTTGGCTCGTTTTCAGCTTCACTTTGTTCGAAGCCGTACTACGAACCGCTGGGGCCACAACTGCCGCAGGTTTGCGTGCTGGCTGCCGGACCTCTGTCTGCGACTCTTCCGTGACACCGAAGTTCTCGGGGAATCGGCGACGCATTGTTTTGTCCAATGTGTCGTAATACTCGTCAGAGCCAACAACGACTCCATTGCGGCGGAGCTTCTCATGAAGCCCCAGCGCAGTGGCCGTCATCTCCTCATCTTGACCAAACCAGCTATTGCGTTCTTGCCACGCTAACGCACGTCGATCGGGTTGAGGAACCTGTGGCTGCTGTACAGTTGCGGTTTGTACAGGAACTTCTTGCTCCTGTAAAGGGGGCATTTTGAAACTTTTAGCTTGCATTGCCCGCAACGTGGCTTCCTGCATCTTCTGTTGCGCATCCGCAACTTGATCTGCATCGCCAGATTCGTACGCCTCTTTGAACGCCCTCTTAGCCATTTCCAGCTCAAGGTTCGCAGAGTTCTGAATAGACTCAACGTATTCCTTTTCTCCCGTAGTCAGGATAGTTTTAATACGTTTGTTCTCTTCCATCAGCTTCTTGGCCAAGGCCAAAGCTTCTTGCTGTTCGCGCAGGGCCGCCTCTTTCTCGCGGCGCTCGTCGTGCCAGACTTTGCGCATCTGCTTGAGCTTTGACTTAACCTCATCGTCGTAGGCTTCTAGCTCGTCTTTCTCCAGGTTCTCGACCAGCTGCTTGGGCATTGGCTGCCGGCCGCGGTCTTCTTCTGGAGTGTCGTCCTCGATTTCAATCTCAAACTTTTCCTCTTGCTGCTCTTCAGCAGAGGCTTTGCTCTCTTCAATTTCGTCGGGGAACTTGAATTCTTGGGTTTCCATTTGTGCCATTTTTGAAGGCTCCTTTTAGGCTCGTTTGATGCCACGCGGGTCGTCGACCACGCTCTCTACAGAATCATCGTTGATGAGTCTGAACTCACGGCCGTGGATCAGAAGGCGTGTGCCGGCATTGGGTCGAACAATGACGAAATCACCTTTCTTGCACCAGGGTCCGCTGGGAAAACGCTGCTGGTCTTTGTAGCAATCTGGTCCAAGGTCTACGACAAAAAGCACCGTTGCCAGCTTCTCTTCGTAATCAATGGTTAATTCAGACTTCACTAGACCAATAGAGCTGTCCTCAAATTCTTTCTCCACTTCTGGTATGGCACAAAGAATTCTGTAGCCAGAGGGACGGGGCAGTTGTTTTGCCTTTTCCTCTGCTGTTGCTTCCAGTTTGTATGAACCTACGATCTCCGGTTTATCGGGGTTTGAGCCGATAAGGATCTCAGTCGTCATCCGCGTTCTCCAAGTTTTGTTGCAGGTCTAGTATGTAACCTCTGGCAGTGAGCAGACCACGAATCTCACCACAGAGTCTTTTGTACTCCTCAAACGATTCGGCCTTCCCTTCTGACAGGTAGTCCTTAATCTGCGCAACCTTTTCGTCGGTCTGCTTTGTGAGTACTTCAAGAGCGTCCATCATTCACCTTTTGTCGGTTTTGATTTATTTTGGTACACGGTTTTAAGTGCGTCTGCCATGATTTCTCGGGCGTTCACTTTCTTCTCATGCGAGCGTATAGCGTTGTCTTTGTACACGTCCACACCCGCCCTCAGCACAGCCTGCTTCATAGACATATTGTTTTGCGCCAATATGCGTGAAGCCTCGATCCGTTGCTGGTTTTCTTTCAATTTGATATCTGCCGCATCCTTGGCAGCCTTGCGCTGTTGCTCGGCCTGCTTGATGGCCAGCTCCTGCTGTTGCATCTGGATGATCGGGTCTTGTGCTTGCTGTTGAGCTTGCTGCTGCTGGGCCTGCGCTTGGTTTTGTTGCGTCAGACGCTGAGCAGCCTGTGCCAACATGGGTGCCAAACGAGCTTCGACCTCGGGGTCCATGTGCACGTCTTCTCCTGCATCGTCCTTCTGGGGCGGCAGGGACATGCCCAACTGCATCTCGATCTGCTTGCGGTACTCAAACCCAAGGTGCTCATTGATATGAGACATCATGGTTGCCTGCAGCTGCGGCGCAATCGGGTTGTTCTGCAACAACTGGATGATCTTCGGGTCTTGCATGGCCGACATGTGGACCATGATGTGAGCCTGGTGATCTTGATAAGCAAACGCCTTGACCGGTTTGCCCATCAATACATTCTGGTTTTCCGTCACCGGGTCCGTCGGCTTCTGGTCCTCATCCATCGGAATGAGCTTGTTGGCGTTCTTGATGCCGAGCACATCCAACATCTGACGGTGCAGCAGAGGCATGTTGTACATCTGCGGCGCTGTCTGAGCCAGCTGCAACACAGCCTGGTACTGCACAATCTTCTGGGCCATCGTCGATGCGTTCGGGTCAGAGACCGGAATCACATCCACATCATCGTAGTCAGACTTTTTGGCCGAGCGGCTACCTTCAACCGGGACATAGTCATAGTCATCCGGCGTGTAGTCGCGGATGATGTCTCTGATCAAACCCAACTCTTCTTTGAACGAGAAGTGAATGCGCGCCTGGACAGCACTCATCACTTTCAACGTGCGCTCGAGGATGGCCAGCGTCGTGCCGACCGGGGCCTGCGATGACATGTCGCTGATTTGCAGGTCGGCCGTGTTCGCAAAACGGCGGCCGTCTTGGATGATCTGGTTCAGCAACTGCAGCAACGTCTGGCTCGGCTCTTTGTACGGGAGCGTCATCAGGTTGTCTTTGATCGTGCCGCTAGGTACATCCACGTCACGGAATTCGCCCGGGGAGATGGGCGTGTCGTCACCTTTGACGCGCAGGCCGCGGGCCTTGAAACCACCCGGCAGATTGCTCAGCGTACCGGCATCTACCAGTTGGCGGATCAGCGACGTGCCCGACTTGGCAAAAGCTCCAATCAGGTGGATCAAACCAAAGTGATAGAAGCCAAAACCCGGGATGTAGCCATAGTGCACAAAGTGCGCGCGCTTACGGCAGTTCTTATCTTCCGGCCTCCAGTTGCGACGGATAGCCAGAACCTGCGACGTGTTCTTATCAATCGTCACAATGTACGGCAGAGCAATGCCCGTTGGCTCACCCTCATCATCCGTATGCTCGTAGCCCTTGAGGTCAAGGTCCACATTCATCTCTAGGATACGGAAGCGGTCGTCAGTCGTGGCTCTAAAACCCAGACGTTCTGCAATCTTCTTTTCCACCTCATCGAGCACCACGTCCGGCTCGCCAAGGTCAATGTCTCTCCAGAACCCGGCCACCTGCAGACGGCGGACATCGTTCTCTGTCTTGCGCATCACATGCGTAATACGCGGTGACGACTCCAAGTCTGATGCGCCATAAGGCACAACCAGATCTTCTGCCGGCACAAATATAGATGTCTCACGCTCCATGTGCGGGTCGTAGTACACCTTCTTGAAAGCGTTGCCAGACAGGCCCAGGCCCCACAGCATCCGCTCGTGCTCAGGACGGAACTCTTTATTCTTGTCCGTCAGACGGTAGTTCATGTCCTTCTCTACGCGCAGAGCAGCCTCTTTCTTGGCCGGGGTCTCGAGGCCCACAATCTCCGTCTTAACCGGGCCGGCCGCTGGAAACGTGGCCATCATCGTCTCGGACTGAAACTTCACCAGCGCTTCGGCCATGATCGGGTGGTACACACCGCAGGCACCTTCCCAAGGCTCTGACCGCTCTTCGATCTTCATGCCAAGAAGCTCGAGGCCATCTACATATGTCTGAATCCAGTCCTTACGGGAGGCCAAGTCTTCTTCAAAGTCGCCGATCAGGTCGCCGGCAATACGGACCAGATCGCTCTCGTCCATGTACTCGGCCAGGTTTGCGTCAAAATCTTCTGCTGTTTCGCGCGCCGGCTCAATCTCAATTTCCATCCCATCGACGCCAATCGTCACGCTATCTGGATTTTCGATTTCAATCTCAATTGGAGGGCCTTCCTCCACCATTTGATCTAGCGAATCAATCCCAAGCGGCGCTTGATTGAAAGCTTTGTCGATGTTCGTGGCCATATGAATCCTTAATAGTAAGCAGCCTTGCGCCTAAACGTGACAGGATCATCGTCCTCGTCAGAATCCAGCCGCAAAAATCCCCCCTGCCTGAACCTGATCAGGGCCTGGGTCGTCGAGTCCACCAAGTCATCGTGCGATGCATTTGGGAACGCAGCCATCTGTTCAATTACCTCTCTCGCCCAACTGGTATCAGGCGCCCATACTTTACCCGACTTGAACAAATCAGTCACCGAATTCAAACGAACAAATTTATCGTTCCCCCGCGTCGGCGTGTAGTCATGAATCGCTATCCCCATGCGCCTCAACTCAAAAATCAACGGCGCACCAGCCGCCTTCGCCTCAATAATGCACGTATCAGGCTCCCATTCCCTGTACAACTCCAGCGCTTTTTCCTTCAACTCAGGAAATTCCATCCTCTCTTGGAACGCATCTAATAATATGAGGTTGATATCCCGCTCATCCTCGTTCCTATGGAACACCCCCCATGTCGTACACGCCGAATAGTCGCTCCTCTCGTTCTTCGTGAACGCCGTATCCCAACTCTGGATGATGAATTCGCACGGCGGCGCCCTCTCACCCTCCCAAATCTTCCACCAATCCCGCTTTACCAGCGCCCCTTCCTCACCCGTGGGCCTCTGCTGGTACTGCGCATTCCACTTACTCGGCGGCAATTCCTCTTTCAGCGCCTCCAATTCCTTCAGCGACCAGAATTCCGGCCACAAAGGCTTGCCAGACGGCAAAATCGCAGGCAATTCGATCACATCCCAGTCCTCTCCAGTGCTCCTTTTCAGCGAATCAGACAGCACTCGACCCGTCAAATCCCCATCAGCCCACCTCGTCATCACCAAAACAATCGACCCGCCAGGCTGTAAACGCTGCCGCGGCCCAGACGTGTACCACTCATACACCTTCTGATACACCTCCGGGTTCCCAGCCGCCAAAGCAGCCTCCTGCTCCGAGTGCGGATCGTCAATGATCACAATATCCCCGCCCTTACCCGTCACAGTTCCCCCAACACCAATAGCAAAATACTCCCCGTTCTTATTAGTACTCCAACGGCCAGCCGCCTTACTGTCCTGCCGCAACGTCACATCAGGAAATACCCTCGAGTACGCCTCACTCCCCACTAAGTTCCTCACCTTCCGACCAAACCCAACCGCCAACTCCCCAGTGTTCGAACACTGAATGATCTTCTTGTGCGGAAATTTCCCCAAATACCAGCTTGGAAACAAGTACGACGCAAACTCAGACTTCGTATGCCGCGGCGGCATGTTAATAATCACTCGCTTTGTCTCCCCCCGCGCTATAGCCTCAAACTTCTTCGCCATCAAAGCATGATGCCGCCCATGCACAAACCCAGGCCACATCTGCTTCACATACTCCATAAAACTCCCCTGCGCCTTCTCCCTCACCACCGCATTCTGCCAATCCTCTATCTCCTCCGCCAACATCCCAAATTGCTCCTGCGGCAACGACTCCACAAACGCCTTCATCCTCTCAGGCGATATGTCCACCGGCAAAACATCAAGCAACTTTTCCGTCATCTTTTCACTCTATCGTCCGAAAATTTATATACACCGGCCGAATGCTGCGCCGCCTCTCCAACCTCTTCAATACCCCCAACTTCACCAGCCGGTCCACTATCTCCTTCGTGTTCCCAACCCCACTCTTCCCCCTCATCTCCGCTATCTGCCGGAGCGTCGGACTGTGACCAAACCTCTTCCACCACTCATCCACAATCAAAAATACCTCCCTCTGCACCGGACTCATGCCAACCTCCAAACAATCCTCACGCCTAACCCTCGGCCGACGAGCCATCTCCCGATTAACAACCAATGGCAACGTTGCCATTCATCACTCCTAAAAGTTTTAAAAATATACCCCGGGGGTAATCTCAAAGTATTCATTAACGGGGGGTGTTTCTAAGTTCTAACTCCAGATCGTCGGCAGGATTTTCGATGGGGGGAGGGGGGTCAATGGAATTTTGAAGGGATTGGGTGTGCGGAATAGTATGTAATGGCAGAGTGGGACTCCAATCGGCATTTTGGGGGGTGGGGGTCGCTCCCGGGTCGACCGCGGGTTCGCTCACGGGGTCGGGCTCGCTCGGCACGATCTCAGCCAGCAACGACTCAGCGTCACGCGACAACACGTCCACGGCATCCGCATTCATGACCTGCCGCAACTTCGCGAGCAACTGGGCTCGAGCATCTTCGCTGGTCTTGATAACCCGGTGTTCTGACCGGTGAACGAATGCGTCCACGCCCGCGACTGTGCCCAGAACCTTTGCCGCTTGCACCTTTGTCGCTTGTTTTGCGTCCGGATCGGTCACGACTTGCACGAGAGAATGGATTACTAGGGCCCTCAGTTGTTGGGGCGCATGATATGCAGCCGCCTCGTTTGCCAGCTTGAAGGCTTCGATCTCCGCTTTTATTCGGGTATCGCGCTTAAGCTTGCTGGCATTGTCTCCCACGGTCTTAGGCTTCCCGGTGGCTTTGTAGGCTTTGCGGTAGGCATCGGCTCCCGTGTTACCGGATGCCACGAGACGGGCGAATGTCTTTTGCTTATGGGTCAACTCCCCTGCTACCCCTAGCACATGGTCTATTGGTACTTGGTCTAGTGCCTCTCGTATTGCTTTCCTAGATGGACGATTCATGCTGGCTCGCTTCGCTTTGAACACGGGGCCCATCATACCGGAACAAATGGGGAACTGTCACCTGGGCGACACCTAGCCCTTGACAACCCCGAAAGTACACACAACCCCGGCATTTTCTGGAAACAAAAATACACAAATCGTCCAGGCCAGTCACATACGCGACACCGAACGCTTGAGCACTCCCGGGAATGATGACAGCATCGCGCCTATGCATTACCCCAATGCATACAACCCTTGAAAGGACTAGCAATATGAACGACCCCGTAATCACCGCCCTGCGCATCGCCGCCGCCCTCATCGGTGCCGCTGGCGCCCTGACTGTTTCCATCGCCCTGCTCGCCGGCAGTATTTCCCTAACCCTTGCGCTGGTTTCCCTGCTCGCCTTCGGCGTCATGGGCGCCGCTTTCATCTTCGGAGAATGACACCATGAAGCAATTCGCGATTCACTTGCCCGGATGGGTTTACGCCATGACCGCCTACGGCACAACCAAGACGGACGCCCTGCAACGATTCAAACACCAACACGGCATGACCCGGATGCCGCGCGGGTATGCAATTTGGGAGGCTTGACACCATGACCGACAACGACTCCACCCTAGAGGACTTGCGCAACGCCGAAGCCGCGAACCGCCGCCACCGCGCCCGCATGAACCGCACCACCAACCCCCGCGATCCGGACTACATCGACCCGGACGACTTCCCCGACACCCGCCACCAGTACACCGGCCAGCAACCCCTCGACCTTGACTAAGGACAACCCGCCATGATGACCACACAGAAGCAAATCCGCGCCGCATTCTGGGCAGCGCACCCGACCGCCGACCGCCGCCGCTACCCGACCCGCGACTGGACCCGCGAGGACAACACCCGCCGCGACTATTGCACTGACACCCGGTGCGCCTTCGTTGATTTTGTTGACCATCTCGCCCGGTCCGGCGAGATATCCGAAGCACTCGCCGAACGGGTGACCCTATGAGAGACGCCCTCGCCGTTCTAATTTGCGCCGCACTTTTTGCCCTTCCCTTTGCCCTTTACTTTTGGAGCATGAAACCATGAAAACCGAACTATTCACCCCCGAAGAACTCGCCGACATTGTGGACACCCTCGCCACCATCAAGGCCGAAATCGCCGAACTTCAAGCCCGCGCCGACACCTACAAGGCCGCGCTTATCGCCGCCGAGGTTCGAGCCGTTGACGGAACCAAGCACCGCGCGACCATTTCCGAGGCTTACCCGGTGAAAACCGATTGGCAAGCAATCGCCGCCCGACTGCAACCCTCCGCCCAACTGGTGCGCGCCTACACCACGCAAGCCACAGAACCGACATTCACCGTCCGCATTACCGCCCGAAAGGTCACAGCATGAACACAATCACCGTCACCGTCCGCCGGGTTTACGGCAACCCGGTTATCTACCCAGCTTGTGAACAGGCCCGCCAATTTGCCCGCATCGCCGGCACGAAAACCCTCACGCTCGACACGCTCCGCCAAATCCGCGCCTTGGGTTACACCATCGCCGAGCGCCACGAGTCCAACCTACCCGAAGGGATTGCATCATGAAGGGATTGATAGTCTACGAAGGCCCCAGCCGCATCGATGGAGCGCCAATCGTCATTGTGCTAGTTGGCATCAAGGCCAAAAGCAAGAACAGCAAAACCGGACACCTAGTCCAGTCATACATTCTCCGCGCCGATGTTGACCCCGTGACCGCCGCCAAGGTCGGCAACGATGCCAGCATATGCGGACAATGCGAACACCGCCCCAAGCTGGCCCGCAAAACCGGGAAACCGCCCTGCTACGTCAACATAGGGCGCGGGCCCCTACAAGTATTCAACGCCTACCGCCGGGGCAATTACACGCGCGTCACACCGGACGAGGCCGCCGCGATTATTGCCGGGTTAAAACTCAGGCTCGGGACATATGGCGACCCCTACGCTGGGCCCGTTGGCTTGTGGGAAACGCTCACCCAGTACACCGCGGGCCACACGGGTTACAGCCACCAATGGAAGCGCCGCGGGTTTGATTCTGACCGCTGGAAACGCCTAGTAATGGCATCAGCCGACACCCCGGACGATGCCGCGCTGGCAAATCTGTTCGGGCTCCGGGTTTTCCGGGTAACGCACCAAGCCGACCACCAAGCCGGTGAAATAACCTGCCCCGCATCCGCCGAAGCCGGGAAACGCACCCAATGCGCCGACTGTATGCTTTGCGGTGGAACTAGCAAAGCCGCCCGCGATATCGTAATTCTCGACCACGCCCCCGGACACCAGCGCCGCCGGGTTGTCCCCATCCTTACAGCTTGAAAGGTCACACCATGAAAACCGAACACACCCCCGGCCCTTGGACAATCCAACATGGCGCCAGCCCCCGGGTTTACCTAATCAACGGCCCGCAAGGGCATGCAGTGGGCGAGGTGGTTTACAGCGACACTCGCAACCCCTCAGACGCCCAACTAATCGCCGCCGCGCCCGACCTACTCCGCGCCCTGGTGGATTTGTTGGACGATCAACGAGATGCCAGCTTGCCCGTACTGGATCGGGCCCGCGCCGCAGTTTACAAAGCAATCGGGGCATGACATGAACACCACCCGCACCATTGACCACGCCGAAGAACTCGCCCGCGATATCGACCCGGAACTAGACCCGGAAACCGCCGCCAGCGTTGGCCGTTACATGATTCAAGCACAGCGCCGCTATCGCTCCAACTACTGGCGCGCCGGTGGGCGCGAATACTACCGCAACAAAGCAGGATTGTGCGAGGATGCCCCCTGCTGCGGCTGCTGCAACGCGTAAGGGGAGAACATGAAGCACTCAGAGCACGCCTACATTGAAGCCGGGTTTAAATTCGAGCGAGGACAAATCCAGGCCCAGACCCTCCGCGCAATGATCGAGGCAGAGCACATCGACGACCGAACCGAGGCCCGCCGACTAATCGAACGGGGCCGACAAGAGGCCCGCGAAGTGTCGCACAAGTGACAGACGCCCGGCCACACGCCGGGTTGTAATTCAATCCCCAACTGATGGAGCCAGCAATGCAACTATTCACCGTCACCATTGAAGCCACCACGCGCAAGACAATCACACTCGCCGCGGATTCGATAGCGGAGGCGTCACTTGCCGCGCAAGATATCTACCACCATTTGCCCGCGGACATTGGCACCACTGCCACGCGAGTAGTGGAGGCAAACCCGATAGCGGAGGCGGTATGACCGAAGAACCGGGGCAATGGCCCTGGCCCTTCCCAATCTGCAATGGCGAGCAGGTAGAACAACCCCCGCCAAAACCCATCACTTACCCCGATGATGTAGAGGAGGCGCCCTTCTAATAGCGGAGGCGCCGTTGCCACACGGCAACAAAAGTATTCACCTTTGCACAAAAAAGTATCAAAATGCGCCTATGTTCAGGCGCTCCATGTTCGCAATCTATCTGTACGAGGACGAAAACGGCAACGTTTCTGTCCGCGCGGATAGCTATGGGCATGGCGAAAAGGTCATGAACATCGGGCTCGAGGTGCTCGAGGCCCTCATCCGCAAGGACTCCAGTAGTGGAGGCGAAATGATGTTCGTGCTACCCATTGCGCGATGCGAGCTGGTTCAATGACTTGACCAGACTCTGCGAGAACTTGAACAGGCCAACCCGCTGGTGCGTGTCGTTGGCATCCTCCCCCACCACATCACTCAACCAATACGGCCAGCCAATCTCCTTGGCCGTGCGTTCCCCGGTAGCGGAGGCGTCATTGTCCGCCACGATCAGGCCCGGCTCCTGAATTGTGGAGGCGATCTTCTTCATGTTGCCGGCCGAGAAACAAACATGCAGGGTATACCGCCGCTTCATTGACTTGAGTGCAGCACGGATCGACAAGGCCGTGGCATACCCCTCGCACAGAATGTGGGGGCCCTTGTTGTCAAAGCAGAACTCTGCGCCCGATGTACGCTGGCCGAATAGAAACTTCTTTGTCCCGTCCGCATCAATGATCTGACACCCGACCAGACTGCCGTCCACCCGCATGGGTATCACGAGGAACTGCTTGCCCTCGTACACCCAGACGTTGCCCTCCTCCTCGCCGAACCCCTTGCGCTTGAGGTAGTCGTGCTTGCCTATCCCACATTGCTTGAGTATGTAGGCGGCTTTGCCCGCTGCTTCGCGCTGCATGCGGAGGCGATCCTGCTCTGCCTTGGTAGCCAGCGCCTGATAGTCACGCTTGGCCCCCTCCGTTGCGCCCTCATCCTTCCAGATTGAAACCTCTGTGTCTGTCGCATGGTTCTGCACAAACGCATGGTCACCCATGAACTTGACCGCACCGTTGCGCTTCTTTGGGTGGTCATCTGTGGGGAATCGTTTCCACACGCCGATGGGCGGGGGATAGCTAATCATGATTCCATGTGCCCGGCAAAAACTTAGGAAGTCCATCACGATACTTTCTTCTTGAGGCCCTTGATGTAGCGGATGACTGACGCCCTGACCGCCTTCTCAAATGCAATGTTGGGAGGAGCGGGCACATCGACCAAACCCTTTGGCCATACGCCGAACTTGTCTTTGTATGTGTGGGCCGCGCGCCCGGGCGACCAGCCCTCGTGCTGCACCTTCCACTGGCACATCGACCACCATGCCTGCTTGTTCTCACGGCTCATGGCCTGCAGCTCTGTCATCTCACCCGGCACGCTATCCACCAGGTTTTTCTTCTCGCGCACGTAACCGCAGTGAGAACAGGTGTCTGCAAACTTGGGCATGTACGCCTCGCACCGCGGGCACTTGGCTTCTTTCTTTTCCTTCTCGGTTGGTTCTTTCTTGGGCTTCTCTTTGCCATCATCCAGCTCGTGCACGCCGTTCTCGTACACGTCTTCCCAATCCTCGCGGAAGCGCAGGTAGTTGCCCGAGTGGTCCAGCCACAGAGCAAACGGCTTGGACTCTGGATCAGCCATGTTGGCGCGCATCACTCGACCCATCTGCTGAATGTGGGAGGAGAGGGATTTGCTGAACGGCCTGGCAGACACGCCGATCATCACGTCAGGCACGTCAAACCCTTTGGTCAGAATGTCTGTGGCGATCAGACCATGAATCTCTGTGTCCGGCTTGGCAAAGTCCTCGATAACTTCCTTCTTGAACTCATCATCATCTCGATAGCTGATGCTGATGAAGTTGTAGCCAGCCTCTGCGAACTTGCGCGACAGGTCCATGCCGTGCTCGACACCGGAGCAGAACACAATGGTCTTGCGCGGGCGGCCGAACACTTCGTGCGTCATCTTCACCCACTCAGTAACCACGTCACCGGTGATCTTCATGCCACGCTTGGATGCTTCTGCCTGCGACCACTCGCCGGCCACCTTCTTGGCGCCCGACATGTCGATCTCTTTGGCAATGAACACACGCAAGGGCACGAGCACGCCCTGATCCACCAGCTGCTTGGTGGTGATAGAGGAGACGACGTTGTCGTACACCTTGCCCAGCCCCTTGGTGAATGGCGTTGCAGTCAGGCCAATGACTTTGATATCCGGGTTGTTCTTGATGAAATCAATCGTCTGCTCGCGCGTCTGGTGACACTCATCGATGATCAGCAACGACAAGTCAGGGAATGCGCCACGCTTCTCGATAGTCTGGGCCGAGCAGATTTGAATGTTCTCGTACGGGCGATAACGCCAGTGCCCTGACTGCAGGACGCCGTGGTCGATGCTGTACTTCTCGAGGCGCTGGCTGGTCTGGTCACACAGAACGATGCGGTCCAGCAGCATGGCCGCCTTGTTGCCCTTGTTCTTTGTGGCCTCCAGCAGAGCAATGGCCATCTCAGTTTTGCCGGCACCAGTTGGTGCATACAGAACCTGATGACGCTTGCCTGCTGCAAACCCACTACGCAAATTGGCAATGATGTCAGATTGATACTGACGTAGATTCAGTGACATAAGAACTCCACTGCCGGGACTAGCCGCCCGGCTTCGGCTTGGGTTACGCTGCTTTCTTCAGCTGACGTTGATACGATGCAACCTGGCGCTTTAGCTGACTGTTCTCCGCTTGGAACTGGTCCCGGCTTACCTTCACCGCGGCCAACTCCACCTCGAGCACTTTGATCTGCGCGCGCAACTCAGCAATCAACTCCTCTGCTGCCTTCGGATCTTCTGATCCCTTGACTGCCAGCTGGTCGATCAGCTTCTCATTCTCGCCAATCAGGAACTTGATTGTCTCAGCCTGCTCCGTCTCAAACGGGTTGACCTGCGGCTCCTCTTTGACGACAGGGGCGGGCTTGACCTTTGGTGCTTCACGCTTACGCTCAAACACTTCACCGCTTTGATTGCGAACCTTGACAGTATCGGGTGCAACACCGTTGCGCATCTTGGCAACGAATGTGTGCGACACATGACACGCCCGTGCAATCTCACGATCAGACCACTCACTCCACTCAAAGTCGTTCAGCATCTCCATCACAACACGACGCTTGTCTTCGTTGGTCATCTGCATGCCGTGCGTGCCGTTGGCCCCGAACGAGTACAGAATCGCATCACGCACCGTGCCCTTGGCTATGTTGGCAACTATGCTGGCGCGCTTGTTCTTGCGCGTGGCATGGTAGCGGTGAAATCCATCTGCCAGCCAGTACTCTTTGCCATCAAAGAATACAACGACAGGCGGGAACTCTGCGCCATCTGCCATGGCTGCAGCATAGTTGTCCACCATGTCCTGCAAGATCATGCTGCGGGACTGCGTGCCCCCGTCAATACGAATGGCCGATATCGGCAGCGGCTTGGTTGCGTCAAACATTATGCTTTCCCCTTGTTGTTGGCCAAGAACCCGAGCGCAAAGTAACGCCACTTGGTCTGGATATTGGTCGTGTTGTACTTCTTACCGTCCCAAGAAAAGTCCAGCCCCTTCAGGGTCAGAATCTCCTCAAACTTTTTGTGCGCCTCCGTCAGCGCGCTTCTGGTCTTCTTCATTTCGCTTCTCCAAAATTGTTATCCTCAACTCATTACATCGGTCACACCGATAAGCAACGCAGCCCTTGATCGTGGGCTTGAACTCCTCCCACCGGTGCCGGCACTCGTCCGCGGCAGTCACACTAAGTGATAGCATAGAAACGCCCACCCACATGCGGCCGCCACAATCCATGGCCACGGATTTATCTTGCGCTTGTAGTGCTCAATGGCATACGGCTCATGGCACGGAAACGCTTCCATCAGCGTGCGCGGATAACACCTCACAGTATCATTGATTTGTAAACCTTTTTTATTCATTTTGCCTCCATGTTCAGCAGGTGAATGGCAACGTTGCCATTGGTTTCATGTGCACATATCTGCATTTTAGTGTAACAGATCAGCGCCTTTTGTCAGCGTTTTCCCGCATGTCTTTGATTGAGTTAATCATGATCCTGGTCTCGACGAGGGCAATGTTTGCCTCCTTGAGAGCAGTCTCATAGTCGCCACGCAGCATGCTCTTGTGAACCTCGTGCAGGGCCCGTTCGGCCATCATGCAGGGGTAGGCATAGTCAATCAGCTCTCCCATCATCGCTCCCTTACTGACAGGTGCAGATCTTTGGCTTTCAGGTACGGGCCCAGAATCTTCTGCCTGACTGGTCGGTCCGCCTTGTACTGTTGCCACGCCACGAACGGGTTCGGTGCTGACTCCCACTTGGCATTCCACAGGTGCTGATGCGCTTGCAACATTGCCAGCCAGTACCTGTACTCCTGCTCCGCCTTCTCCCGAATTTCTTTCTTGGACGGCTGCCTTGCCGCGCCCTTTGGCCTTACCGTCCACTGCGATATGTCCCTTGCCATCTGTCCTCCTTTGTGTTTTTGTCTTGCGCATTATTAACTCTTTGCCAACGCCCGAATGGAGGCGCTGGCAATCTTTGGGGTAAAGCCACAGATTAAGCAGCCGTTTTGCTCATTCTTTACAAACGACACCAGAGACGGAGCATCCTCAATCATGGTAGCCACAGTCTCACATGCCTGCTGCCACACAAACTTGGCATTGTTCTTTCCAATCACGGTCTGCTCTTTGATAGTGAGCGTGTCCCACCACTGGTCAAAAGTCATCGCTTCAGCCCTCTGATGTAGATGGCAAAGCTGTCCACCGTGGTCTGCCCAAACGCGCCTTTGAATTTCTCAATGGCCTGCGCCACCTCCTCAATTGTGTCGTTCCTGACCTTGGCCGTGTATGGATCTATATCAACGTTTACCTTCTCAGCAATCTGCCGCTTGCGCCAGCCCTGCGCCTTCTCGAGATCATCGAATGCTTCGTCTTCGTCCGTCTTCATGATCACCCCTTAAAGAAATTCTTGAACCGGCATAGCCAGCAGCGCCGCCCCATAACCCCGTTGAGCCGCTTCTGAAGATCCTCGACGTGAGCCTTGGCCTCCTCAAAGTTACCTTGAGCAATGACCAAAGCCTTCTTCAAGTCCTTGATCTTAGCCGCCGCCTCCACGCGGTCTTGAACCTCTTCAGGAAAGTGCTGGTCATACAGCGTCTTGATCTTCGCCCCCTGCTGGTACGTGGTGTTTTGGGAAACGCCATGGATCAGCCGGGAAATGGCTGCCTGAGATAGGCCAACCTCGGCGCCGATCTTCTCCTGCGTCATGTGGAAGTTAAGCTCTGTGAGCATCTTCTGAATCGTTGTCACCTGTTTCCCCTTACATTGAATTGCCACGCCTAGCGCACGGCCAGACGGCCTTGAGAACCCGGTTGATCAATATGTCCCCCGTTTGATGCCGCTCAGCCGGCGTGTTCTCGAGATAGTTCTTGACCATGTCTCGAATTTGTCCGGCGGTTGCGTTTTCAGGCATGCAATTGATATAACCACGACCCATGTCGGCTATCCCAATGATGTAGCCCATGCCGTACATCCTGTTCTCAACATAACCACTCTGAAGATCAGAGAGTAACTTGTTGCCGTCCATGAACTCAGCATGCGCCGAGCCCACCATGAGCGCCAAGATCAGGGCACGCTTCATGCCCGCTTCTCCAGTGGTGCCGTTGCCGGCTGCACGGCATCTTCCAACTTGTAGATCAGCTCCGCGGTGATGGAGTCCAGCAGGTTCAGCTTCTGGTTCCAGCGCGCAATGGTCAGACGGATGTCCCGCAGGAACTCCTCCCGCAGGGCCTCGTCGTCCATGACCTTGGTCGTCATGCGATAGCCGCCGCCAGCTTCTCGGTCTGACTGAAGGCTAACAAATGCCCGAATGGTGGTTGGTTCAGAATCCACGATGGTGATCTTGCATCGCTGGATCAGGACGCGCGCCTGATAGCGGCGGTGCGCTTCCGCGGCAGCACTGTCATCCCACTCAAAGTGACTGTGCAAAGGACTGTTCTCGTCCTTGGCCTCGTCCAACACCGCATCCACCTGAAGAATGCCGCCGTTTTTCTTGGCAATATCCATCAGTACTGTCTTTTCAATTTCCAAACTCATGCTTCTCTCCTGTTAAAAAATTGCCTGCCTAGCCGATCCCGGCCGCTCCGAGCCTAACCATGCCTGCCACACCCGGCCATGCCGTACCCGGTCTCGCCTCGCCACACCTTGCCTGCCTTCCCAATCCAAAGCTGACCGAACCTCGACTCACCACGCCTGCCTTGAGTTGCCAAACCACGCCTTGCTCGTCCTTGCCAAGCCTCTCCTCGCCTGCCAGTCCTTGCGATACCACTCCTATCCCGGCCTCGCCTAGCCTGCGTTGCCATTCCGCACCACACCATTCCCGGCCTGGCCTATACCCGCCTCTCCAAGCCTGCCCTGCCTCTCCGGGTCTTACCCCGTCGTGCCTTGCCTCGCCTGCCATTCCAAACCGCGCCGGCCCAAGCCGATCCCAGCCAAGCCGTTCCCCGCCCTGCCTGCCCTGACGATCCTGGCCGCGCCGATCCGCGCCTAGCCATGCCTGCCTAGCGAATCAATTGATCTTGAATTGCTTCTTGACCTCTTTCTCGCGGTCGGTCTCCACCACACGGAACAGACCAAACCCACAGCCAGCCGAAGCCTTGCTGTCAGGACGGCCCGCCCCGATCCCTACCTGCATCCCGCAACGGGACACAAGGTTCAATACATCTGTCATCTTGAACTGGTCCATGTCATACCGCACCGACAGCTTGGCCGCCCACTTGCGATACATCGGACGTGAACGCACATCCACCACGCCGGTCGCGTTGCGGGTGTGAGCGGTATACGTGTGGCTCTCACCATAGATCTGGACCAACGGAACCCCGTCGTTCTTATCAAACCCGTCAGCCTCAACAAAGGTGGATAGCTTAGCCAGCGTCATCTTGAAACCCACCAGACGGCAGGCACTGATCATGGCCGCGCGGAAGGCCGCAGCATTCATACCCTCCCAGCCCTCGGGCGAACGGTAACGGGCCTCCTCGGCCTCTTTGTCATAGTCCCGTGCACTACGCTCTTTCTTGTTCTTGGCAGATGAACCCTCTGCCATCTTGGCCATCAGCTCCGCCTTCTTGCTGAACCGCTCCACCACCAGCGGGGCAGTGCCCTCGATGATGAACTGCACGGTGCCAAACTTGGGGGCGGTGATAACACCAGTCTCTTCTTTCACGCTCATTTGCTTACTCCAATTTAGGTTGATGAATGACAGTCTTGCTGCTGCCATGTGCAGAAATGTACGCTTATGTGCACCACTGGTCAACAAAAAAATGTCACCTAAGTGACAGCTGGATTCTTTGGTTTCCTGTTGGCAACGTTGCCAGAGAACTTTTGTTTCCGGCTCTACTCATAATATATTTATTTAACCTAGAGGGAGGGAGGGTTCGCTAGGGGCAGAACTCACCTAAGAGCATTGCTGCCCTTAGTGGTTTGCCTCCTGCCATTCAACCTGTCGGTCGGGATGGGACATAACGGGGCCAGCAGACACATGCAAGCGTTCTGCAGTCGAGGATTACGGTGCTTGCTACACCCCCTTCTCCCGGTTCCTCGCAGGCTTTCGCCTCACTCATTTCGGGTCGGCTTGGGAAGGTTCCCCCGTAGCCTCTCAACACAGTTACGGCGGCGTAATGCGGTCTACCTGTGTCCAGTCGGGCGTAGGCTGGGTTCTGAGTCCCACTTAATTCGCAGCAAACTTCGGTCTGCGATCCTCTGTAGCAGCCAAAAGCAAAAACCCCGCAAGATGCTCTGTGGTCTTGGCTCTTGGCATGAGCAGCAGCAAGCGATTGAAGATAAGTCCAAAAGACTCGCCTACTACACGACAAGACCACACAGTACCCTGCGGGGTTTGTAACCTATCTTCATCGCCGGTTGCCACACCGACGGCCATACTGTATCTGGGGGTGAAAATCCGTGTCAAGTGGGGGAGTTGGGCTCGATTTGGCCTTCAACTACGGCAGGCAGGAAAGCCAGAAAACTACCTGCGTCGGCATCCTCGACTGCTGGCTTAACACCCAACACGGCTGGGGCCGCTCACATAAAGCAGTGTGGGCAATTGAACAACACTCTGAGAAGAGAGTCCGCGGCGCTAACCCGCTTTCAGCCCCATGCGTGTTGGTCCTAAAAAGGTGGGGCCATATCTCAGGCCCCACTAACCCTCATAGGAGAAGCAATGCGGCAACTGCTCACCGCGCCCCCACTTTATCCCATCCCCGTAACCGCAGCAATCGCCTCATCAACAGTGTTGACTATCGCCAGCGATCCACCCCGCCACTCGTCAAAAAACTTCTGCTCCGCCGGCGTCAGCTTGCGCGCAGACGGCGGCTTCTTCCCATCCTTCACCTCCAACAGAATCGTCTTTCCCATAAACCCTATAAGCAAGTCGGGTATCCCATCCCCCTGGCTTATTACCCTCACCGTCGCCCCTATCGCCCTCAGAGCGGCAACGATGTCCGATTGATTTTCATCCACGCGTGCGGCACGTCTCATAACATATAACAGGTAGGTGTTGACAGATGCAATATATCTGGTATGCTTCTCATCCCCAGAACAAAAAGGAGTAAGCAATGGATAGAAAGAAGCTGTTCGTCCAACTCGAGAGAGCTCGAGATCTGGCTGCAGACATCGTCAACATAGTACAGGAAAAGGAGGAGAGTTCAAGGACTGCCCTCGTCGCCCTGTGCATTGCGTACACAACACTAGGTAAGGCTATGGGCTGTGAGTTCTATGAGCTCATGGACATATCCATGACCGTGTACAAGCGCACCAGCATTGTTGAAGGAGAAGAGGAATGAAGAGCTGCCCTGACTGCGGCATCGCCAACCCGGACGATCTGCACACCTGCATCGAGTACGAGCGCAACGAGAACCGTCGCCTGCGCCAGCAGTATGACTACCTCTACGACGAGATCGTCAAGCTGCGCAACAAAGTCAATGAACTAGAACACCAGGCCGCCGGCCGTATGCCCTGGAGATCATGATGAAAGCCATGCTCCAAAAACTGAAGGACTTTCTATTCAGGTTTTTCAGGAAGCAGCCGCCTGTCGAAGCCAAGCCGCAAGAGCCAAAGCCCAAGCGCAAGTACAACAAGCAGAAGTCCAAAGACTTTGGCGAACTGCTAGACAACTTGGAGATTACGTTCAATTCCTTGAAGCTCCCGAACTTGGCAGGATCATGGCTGGAAAAGGATTCCATCATTGGCCTGAAAAAGATAGGCGCCCATGTGCCCAACCCTTGGGAGGTTAAGTTCACCAAGAAGACCAGCGACATCCTGATCGACGTGACTAGACCGTTGCCAGCAATCATGTGCATCTCTATTCCAAACGAGAGCGCTGAAGAAGGCAAACATTACCCAAGAATCATGTACGCCATCAAGCAAAAGCGTCTGCCTTGGAACGTCGCCTTCAAGCCTGGTGCCCCGTACATCTACGGTGCAGCCTACGAGTTTCATGGTGAATTGTTTTGGATGCACATGTATCTCACGGTCAATAAAAAGACCGGAGAGATCCATACCTGCGAGGAACTAAGGCAGATAGATAACGTGATCAGGGGTAACGGCAAGACTACCTACTACAGCAACAAGCGCTGGGCGCCGCCAGCCTATCTGGAGAACGATGACCACAACGTCAAGGATATGGAGAACACCTGCCTAAACCTGTTCCGGGCCATGCACGAATGGTGGGTTGACCGAGACCTGCGCTGGAACGTAGTGGTCAAGAAGAACGGGGAGCGGGTGACGTTTGGAATCAACGACAAGGACACAGCCTATTACTTTAAGAACCGGGACAAGGTTGTTTCAGAAAACGGGGTGACCAAGCGGATCGTCCACTACGTCAGGGAGCACAACAGGGTAACAAATGGAAAGGAGACCACAATCAAGGAGCACATCAGGGGACTGAGGGAATTCAACTGGAACGGATATCACTGCAACGTCATATCTCCAAGGCTCGAGGTCAAGACCTCTGCGTTTTTTGAGGCGCCAGGCAACGATGTCGAGGAAGGAGCTGAAAAGGTAGTCTATCTCAGCAAAGTAGGAAAACTGCTGGCTGATTTTGAAGAAAGGAGAAGCGCATGAAACAACTGATCAAACTAATGAAAGCACGCCACGACTTCTATGTGAAGTACCCAAGTCTGGGTGCTACCCATCTGCACCTGCTGGAGCGGATCGGAATCAGGGAAGGCGAGAACAATCCGCTGACCGTGACCGAGGCCATGAAGCTGGACGCAGTGGCTTCCCCGGCAACGATCCACCGCCTGATGGATGACCTCGAATTCATTGGCCTTATCAACAAGTTCCACGCCAAGGGAAACATCCGCACCAAGTACGTGATCCTCGGGAAGAAGGGTTGGATGTACTTCCGCAAGGTTGCAAAGGAGATGTCATGATCCTAACCAACAAGCACAACCTGCCGGCCACGTTCGTCAACGTCATCAAGCGCCCTACGTACAGCAAAGGCAAAGCCCATCTGTCGGCCACTGAACTACTCAACAGCCCTCAGATTGTCCAGCTCAAGCACCGCCACTGGGACGACATTGAAGTCGATGCCAGCGAGATGGTCTGGTCCCTGTTCGGTTCCGCGGTGCACGGCATCCTCGAGCACGGCAAGGACAAGAACCACATCGTAGAAGAGCGCATCCACCTAACCCATGATGGGTACAACCTGTCCGGCGCCATCGACCTGCAGGAGGTGGACGAGGACGGCGGTATCCACATCAAGGACTACAAGGTCACCGGCGCATGGGCAGCCCAGAACGAGAAGGAAGAGTGGCACCAGCAGCTGAACATCTACGCATGGATGGTAGCCAAAGCCAAGCAAAAGCCGGTCAAGTCCCTGCAGATCATCTGCATCGTGCGTGACTGGTCAGGCCGTGAGGCAGCAGCCAAGGAGTCCTACCCTCAAGCCCCTATCGTTTCCATCGACATCCCTCTGTGGACGTTCGAGGAGCAAGAGGAGTTTGTCAACGAGCGGATCCACCGCCACGCGACAGCCTACTTTGAGGCCGACACAGGGGGTGACCTGCCCGAGTGTACGGACGCAGACATGTGGGCCAAGCCGGAATCATTTGCAGTCAAGAAAGAAGGAGGAGTCAGAGCCAAGAGCGTACACGTCACCCGCGAAGCAGCAGAGGCAGCGTTGCCACCCAAGGGGTATTTCATCGAGCACCGCCCCGGCGAGCGCACCCGCTGCGAGAAGTTCTGCCAGGTCAGCCCGTTCTGCCAGCAGCACAAACAATACCTAGCAACGAAAGAAAACCATGAGTGAAAACAACTTCATCAAGCTGGCGTCCATCAACGTCGGCGACCACATCGAGAAGAAGCAAAACCTGAGCTACCTGTCATGGGCCTGGGCCGTTGACCACCTGATGCGCCACGACCCCATGGCCAACTGGTCTTTCCACGAGCCCCAGATGTACGGCGAGACCATGATGGTTTCCTGTACCGTCACCGCCTTTGGCAAGCCCATCACCATGCACCTGCCGGTCATGGACCACCGCAACCAAGCCATCAAGAACCCTGACGCCTTTGCCGTCAACAAGAACATGATGCGCTGCCTGGTCAAGGCCATCGCCTGCCACGGTCTGGGTCTGTACATCTACGCCGGGGAAGACCTGCCCGAGGGCGAGGAAGAGGAGCAGCCCAAGCCCAAAACGAATGGCAACGTTGCCAAAGCCGCCCCCAAGCCGCCCGCCAAGGTAGAGGGCAAGACCGGCCCATGGCAGATGGTTTTTACAACAGACGCAGATGCAGACCTGCCGGCATGGATCGGGATTGTCATGGAGACCGCCCGGATGGCGCTTACCCAAGCAGCCACAGAGAAGGACATCATGGACATCTTCAAGGTCAACCGAGTCATCTTCGACCGCCTCAAGGCAGACGCCCCGGAAGACTACACCGCCCTGATGGCCGACTTCACCAAGCGCAAGAACGAACTGAAAGGAAACTGAAATGGCAACCAAGTACCCCAACAGCGGCAAGCTATCCGCCAACCGCTACAAAGACAACGAGAAGAAGCCAGACGTGGTCGGCGAGCTGGTCATGACCCGCCAAGCTTTGAAGGGTTTGCTCGAGGAGACAGACGAGGACGACATCACCATCAAGCTATCCGGCTGGAACATGGACGGGCAATACGGAGCATGGACCCGGCTGGCATGGAACAACTACAAGAAGCCCACGGATGGCAACGTTGCCAAACCCCAGCAGCAGGCGCTGCCAGCCGATGACGGCGACGTGCCCTTCTGATCATGGCAGAAAGAGAGAAGCACTTACGTTACGCAGAGGCTTACTTTCTCATGGAGCAAGAAAGCTATCTGCTGCCGTTGGCCATGAGGGGCGGTGTCTTTGAGCGCCGCATGTGGCTAGAACTATTCAAATGGGCAGGATGGAGAGAGAAATGAGTCACCCACAATTCGAGGCCGTCAAGGTCGCACTAAAGCAGGACCGTACTGGATACATCCTCACCCTGAACATCCATCCAGATGATCTGGACGAGCGTATCCTGCGCGACTTCGTCGGGGCCCGCTACCAAGTCGTCATGGTCCGGCTCAACGGGGACGAGGCACCCATGAACCGGGACAGGGACATCGGCATGGACCCGGTCAAGCTGGCCGGCATCCTGTGCAAGGACAAAGACTTCCAAGAGTACCTGTTCCAGACAGGCCAGATCCTCGAGCCGGAAGAGCTGTCCACTGTTGGCTGGCTCAGGACCACGCTGGAGATTGAATCCCGCACAGAGCTGCGCAACGACAAGATCAAGGCCCAGAAGTTATACGCAATCAATGAAGGATTCAAATCATGGAAGCACGCCGGTTGATTCCCTACTCCGTGCACCTGCCGGAGGATATCTACAAGAAGCTGAAGGCCGCGGCCGGGGAGAGAAAGGCGTCAGCCTTGGTACGGGATGCCATCTCCCTCATCCTAGACGGAGGAGACGCCTACACCAACGGATACAACAAGGGGCTGGCAGATGCAATGGACGTTATCAACAGCAACGAGACCACGCGCAGCCTGTCCATCAACGGGCAGAACCTTGGCCTTGCTCTGACGTACAGCATCACCAAACTAACAATCAAGGAGAAAGCAAATGGCAAGAAAAAAGCCCGAGGGAATTGAGGCGCTCAAGCCCAAGCAGGATCCGATCTCCATCCAAGAGATCACCATGCTGGACTGGTACGCGGCCTTTGCCCTGCTCGGGGCGTCACCCATGTCCACCCCGGAGGACACGGCACGGGCGGCATTTGACCAGGCCGAGGCCATGTTGCAGGAAAGGGGGGTACGGATGTGACCAAAGACGAAGCATTGAAGCTGGCGCTGGAGGCGCTGGAGTACATCGAACACAATTACATGAGTCTGCCGAAATCGGGGGA